>Ga0335079_10001543_pt1 | contig 26290 bp, 18 predicted proteins | sample Lox_Sample_33_FD_206719 | JGI IMG/M metagenome (GOLD analysis project Ga0335079, IMG submission 206719) | Soil microbial communities from Loxahatchee National Wildlife Refuge, Florida, United States - Lox_Sample_3.3 | ecosystem: Environmental > Terrestrial > Soil > Wetlands | place: USA...
TCTCCAGCAGCGGCCCGGGCTCTCCACCCATCGCCGGTATCAAGTAGCTCATACTCACATCACCGGGCGTTGTTCCGTCAAACAAGATCCACTTCCCATCGGGAGACCATCGCGGAAAAGAGACGTCCTCTCCATGCCCGGTCAGTTCGACACGGTCGGTCCCCTCGAGGCGGCTCCTGTAGAGACCTCCATCCTGCGGGTCAACGTACGCGATCCATTTCCCATCGCGCGAAAAGCTGACTTGCATGACGCCTGAGTTCGGCCCAAAGTTCGAGAATTGCCCGGTCGCCAGATCCAGGCGTTCGAGGTCCTCCCGCCGCGCTCCGTTGTAAAAGAAAATGTGCCGACCGTCTCGACTAGGCGTGCCACCCCAGGGGCTGTCGGGGCCAAGCGTCAACTGAAATGGGCCTCGCGCACTGCGGCGCCACCAGGATCCTTTTTCGCGCAGGGCCCAGAGATTTGACAGCCCTCCGCGAGACGAAGTGAAAATGAAATAACGACCGTCGGAGGTCCAGGAGCCGCAGCATTCGGAGGAGGGGTGCGTCCAGTTTGGAAGCAACTCGTGAAGATTCCTTCCGTCACTTGAGATCTCCCAAATCGAGTTCCCTTCACGGCCGAGAATCTGCGTGAGCGTAAATCGAAGCGTTCGCCCATCCGGAGACCACGCGAGCCAAGACGGCGCCCCGGGCAGCGCAGCAATCAAATGGGCGTTCGCCCCGTTCGCATTCATCATCCATAGGTCCGAGCCTTTGAGATGCGCAATCTGCTTCCCGTCCGGCGAGAATACAGCGCTGTTCGCAATCACATCACCCAGGCGCATAGGTGCGCCCCCCTGACTGGGAATCGTCCAGAGGTGGTTAGGCTCGCCGCGGACCTCAAAAGTTCCGATCAGGAGTTCGGAAAGATCGGGTGAAACATCCAGCGCCACCGCGCTGGTCGCGCCAGTTTCGACGCGCTGTCCCTCGCCTCCGCTGACTGTGGTTTCCATCAAATTCCAGTGGTCGCCATCCCGCTCCATGTAGTAAAGGCGCGCGCCGTCCGAGACCAGCTTGACAGGAGTGTCGATGCGGGCGGCGGTCGTGAGGTGATCGATGCGGGTCACTTGGGGCGGCGGCAACGGCGTGTACCACCACACCAGGAATGCCGCCAGGACGATCGCCCCGCCGAACACGCAGCGGATTTGCCAGCTGACGTGGTCGCTCGCCCGTCTTCGCAAGGTTGTGGGCGCCGCGCGCGTCGCCGCCTGAACGGCGAAAACAGCGGCACTCGGCGGTGTAGCGCCCGGATGGGCCGCGTTTTCATCTGCCGTGGGAGACATAGAACCTGCGAGATCCGTTGGCGGGATTGCTGTGCGGTTGCCGCCGTTTCGGATCTCGACCTCGGCGATGAAGCGGTAGCCGCGACGGGGAATGGTCCCTACATAGCGTGGCTTTTCAGGGTCGTCGGAGAGGGCCTCCCGCAACTTGCGGACCGCCGTGTGCAGCCCGTCCTCGAAATCCACAAAGGTATCGCCGGGCCAGAGGCGCCTCTGGAGTTCTTCCCGAGTGACCACCTCTCCGGGCCTTTCGGCGAGGATGCCCAGCAGGCGAAGAGGCAAATCCTGAATTTTGATACGGGTGCCGCCTTTGCGGAGTTCTCCTGCGCGGAGGTCCGCCTCGTACGGGCCGAAAGCAAACGACGACGGGTTCCCCTTCGACGAGTCCATTGTCATCAGGCCTGCGTTTCGAGGACGTAGTTGAATCGTAGCACGCTTTTCGGACTGAGCAAGCCGAAACACGCCTCAAGATATGATTGTAACCGATGTCTTTTGAATGGGTTAGATGTCCGGAGACAGTTCGGAGATAGTTCGGGGCCCGTCCATTGACCCATGATAGCAAGCGTAGCATCTTGCCGCATCGTCCCACAGAGGTCCAGGGTGCCGACGCGACCCCCTTCGCGGTTGGTACTAAGCATTTGCCTGAACTATGGGAGGTTTCGATCGCGAGGCCGTGGAACTGAGAGAAAACAGGGAGGATGGCGCCGTGCGAGTAAAACACATTGTGGTTTTGCTAGGGTTCCTTCTGGTCGTTGGGTCGAGTTCGACAGTCACGAGAGCACAGCAGTGTCCCGCCACGTCGACTCCGCCTCCGATCTGTAGTTTTGATAAGAGTTTCTGCACCGCGACGCTTCCGACTTGCAGCGGGCCGGCGGCCGATTGGTCGACCAGCAGCACGAACTCGGATAACGTGATCACCGGCACAGTAACGCAGACCAGCGGCGCGACAACCGTGCTGGGTCAGGATTCTTACACTTATACATTCATCAACCTCGATGATTCGATCCAGGATACCTACGATCTTTACGCTTGGCCCTCCACGTTTCAAGTCGCTACCACGGGTACATTCAACCTCCAGGGCGGCACTCTTACGGCCGGTTTTGAGGTCGTCAATGGCGTCATGAATCAGAGCGGAGACACGACGAACACGCTCGTCAGCTATGGAGAAGGGCCCAATGGTCAAGGAGCGGTGTTCCATATTCATTGCAGCGGCACTGACAACACGAGCTGCGGATCAGTGATGTCCGAGGAGGACGCTGTCGGGTCCTTGCTCGTTTCCGGAAACGCCGCCCAATACAATTTAAGCGGTGGCACGATTACCGCCCCGATTCTCCAAGTCGACTCTGGCGGAACGTTCAATCAGACAGGCGGGACGGTCAATATTCTGCCCAACCTTTCCGAAGATGCAGACCAGCCGAAAGGGACGCTCAGTAGCGCTCTGTACGTAGGCGTGAACGGCGCGGGCACCTATAACCTGTCGAGCGGTGCCCTGCAGGTGGGAGGCTATTACACCAGTGGTTCATCCACCACGCAGCTGCAAGCAACCGGCAACGAATACATCGGCTACAGTGCGGGCAGCAACGGCGTCTTCAACCAATCAGGGGGAACGAACCAACTCGGGCAGTATACCAATCCCTCCAATCCAAATGCTGGTTCGGTGGCCGGAAATCTCTACGTTGGATACTTGGGAAGCGGTACATACAACCTGTCGAATGGGACGGTGGCGAACGTCTTAGATACCAACGAATACGTCGGGTACGGTCCGGGCAGCGCCGGAACGATCAATCAAACCGGCGGCACGAATGGGCTCGATATTGGAACTGTCTCATCCCCCGAGTCCACTATCCTGCAGCTGTACGTAGGTTATATGGGCCAGGGTAACTACACGCTCGGCGTGTCAGGCGGCTCGGTGCTAACCCCGACGCTGACCGCGGATTACGAATACATTGGTACTTATGGATTTGACAGTGCGACGAGTCAACAAATCGCAGGGACGGGGAATTTCGTTCAGAATTCCGGCGTGAATCTGGTCTCTGACGAACTGATTGTTGGCAATCAGGGTAATTCCGCCGGCGGGAATTTCGGGGCGCTGAATTCCCAGGGCATTTACACACTCAATGGAGGCGAGCTTATAGCGGGCGACGAAATTGTAGGTGACCAGTCGAGCGGGCTCTTCATTCAAAACGGGGGAACCAATAATGTGACGTCGCTCTTGATCGGATTCGGCAACGCTCAGTACTCTCCTATTGGCGTCTACGAACTCAACGGCGGCACGCTCACCAACTGCTGCAGCGCCGAGCAGATAGGCCAAGGGGCGGGCACGAACGGCTTTTTCGCCCAGTCCGGCGGCCTGAATCAAACTCTCGAGGTCGTTCTCGGAAATTCTGGTACCGGTACATACGCTCTATCCGGCGGGACTCTCGATGTCGGCACAATGTACGTCGGCGATAACGGCACTGGATCTTTCAACCAGAACGGCGGCACGGTCAACATGCTGTTCACTTTGCAGGGTTTTACGAGCGCCGGCAGCCTGAACGTCGGAACCAACGGCAACGGAACATATAACCTCGGCTGCTCCACCTGCACCGGCCCAGCCGCTTTGAACTCCCAAATCGAGAATATCGGATTGACCACTGGCACGATTTTCGTCGGAACGTTTAACCAGTACGCCGGCACGACAAATACAATCGCTGGCGGTCTTAACGTCGCTGCGAACGGCCAGGGCGTTTATAACCTTTACGGAGGGACGCTGACCGCTACTTATGAGAATATCGGCCAATTCGGCGGGACGGCCACCTTCATTCAATCCGGCGGCACGAATAATCTCGCGGCAAGTTCCAGCCCTGGCACCGGAGTCCTGACCGTCGGCGCAAATGGAACCGGCACATATAGTCTCTCCGGCCCGAGCGCAACAACGCTGAACGCCGTGACCGAAAACGTTGGCTACAGCGTCGGCAACGGCACATTCAATCAATCCGGTGGGGTCAACAACGTCAGCGGGACGCTCACCGTCGGCGGCGGTAACGTCAGCACGAGTTCGGGTTTCTACAACTTGAGCGGCGGCACGCTGAATGCCACCAACGAGATTATCGGCAATAATTTCATTAATTCCACGACGGCCAACGCGTTCGCACAAGCATTCACGCAGACAGGCGGGACGAATAACATATCCGGAACGCTGACCATCGGCGCCACCTCTGGTTCCCAGAACGCTGCGGGCGCCTACGCATTGCAAAACGGGAGCCTCACCGTTGGCAACATCACGGTCGGCTCGGCGGCCGGTTTTGCCATCAACCCTGGGGCGGGAGGGGCTGGGGCCAGTGTTAGCCTGACCGTCGGGGGAGCGTTCACGAACAACGGCTTGGTGGACGTTTCCGGCACCACGGTTAAATTCGGCCCTAATTTCGTGAATAACGGCACGCTGCATACAGATCCCAGTGTCATCAGCATGGGCAACTTCACGATAGGCGCAGAGGGCGTACTGGAGACGGTTGCCGGCGACGGCTTCAACGTTGCCGGAAATTTCATCAACAATTTCAACATCGCTAACACATCTCTGGCCTCCGAATGGGATGTGTCAGCGGCAACGCTCGATTTCACCGGAACCGGCGCGCACGACGTCTCCCTTGCCGACATCCTCAACGCGAACAATTTGGTTTGGGGCAGCCTTGATTTGGATGCTGGCGGGAGTATCACCTTCCTCTCCGGTTCGGAAGGCCTCTACGTGGACTCTCTCGACCTGGCTGGCGGCCTCAGCGCGTTTGCGGACATTTGTGATGGCTCCATTTTTTACGACGAAAACGATACGGACAACAGCGGTCTTCTTGCCGGAGGCAGCCAAGGCACGTACACGAATTCCTGCGGAGGCTCGTTGATTCCGTTCCTTGGTGCCGACATTGGTTCCTCTGGCGGCGGCACGGGCGGCACCGGCTCTCCGCCTTCGACCCCCGAGCCGTCCACTGGGCTGCTACTGCTGGCCGGTTTGGCTTGCTTCTTGATGGGGAGGCGGCGGATTCTTAAATTCCGGTTGCACAGAGCTGCCGCGTAGCCTTTTGGGACAAACCGACAGGAATCGCGAAGATGAACAGAAAGAATGAGCGGGGCATCGCTGCGGTCGCGATCGTGTGGTGTATCGCGGGAATCCTTGTCGCAGCGGCGGCGATCACCTACGTCGTCGGGGAATATCGCGTGCATGCCAGCGACGAAATCGAGTTTACGACGCCGTATCAGTTCGTCGTGTTCACCAATAACGTCTCGTATTTCGGCAGGCTCGAAGGCCTCGGCGGCCCGCATCCCGTCTTGCGCGACGTCTATTACATCGTGACCAAGATGGACCCGCAAACGAAGCAGTCGAACAATATTCTGGTCAAACGGGGCAAGGAGTCTCACGAGCCAGACCGCATGTACATCAACCCCAACCAGATATTGATCGTCGAGCCCGTCAACCCGGGTTCCAAGGTCGCGCAGCTCATCGAGCAGCTACACTCGCAGAAATAAAATTCCCTAGTGTCGCGCACGGCTGCCTGGACGTCCTTCCGAGGACGCGACGGCGATGTCGCGTCTGGGTGGGCACAATTTTGCGCACAGCGTTCAACAGTCGTAACTTCCGGCAGCGGCTCAATCACAAGTAACACAATGATCCGAAAAGAGATGGTTGGTGGACGTGGCCGGGATCGAACCGGCGACGCCCTGCTTGCGAAGCGCACGCGCTGCCAGCGGTGCCGCTCCGCGGCGACGGTTATGGTAGAGTTGCCAGCCGATGCGGATCTTCGTCCTCGGCGCCGGCGGCACCGGCTCACTGCTGGCACAACTGCTGGCGCGGCAAGGCCATACGGTGTGGTGCGGCGACCGCGACATCGATCGCGCGCGGCGATTTCTCGGGAAGAAGAGCAAAATCGAAATCGTCGAGGCAAACGCGCGCAATCTGTGGTCGATCGTGCGCGCCGGCCGCGGCTGCAACCTGATCATCAACGCATCTCCGGCGGTCTTCAACCAGATCGTTCTGCGCGCGGCCCTGCGCCTTCGCGCGCATTACCTGGACCTGAACGCCCACCTCACGCGCAGTCTCTTCAAGCCCGAGCAGTACCTGTTTCACAAGCGCTTCGTCGCGAAGAATCGAGCCGCTGTGATTTGCACCGGCGCAGCGCCCGGTCTGACCAACCTTCTGGCCAAGCGGGGCGCGGAGCTGCTGGACTCGGTCGAGTCGATTCAAATACGCCTATACGAAAGCACGGAGAGCAAGGATCCGGTGTCGACGTGGTCGGCGGACGGCGCGTATGACGAAGCGATCTCGCGGCCGCGCGTGTATCGTAGCGGCCGTTTTTCGCTCGCCAAGCGTTTCGCTGAGCGTGAGAAGTTCCGTTTTCCGCAGCCGATCGGCGAGACGCCCGTGTATCTCGCCGCGCAGGACGAAGTCTGCATGCTGCCGTACGTCCTTACCGTTCGCGATGTCGACGCCAAAATCGGCGGAAACGATTTCGAGCGACTCTATCGTTGGTATCGCCAGGGGCGTCTGAATCGGTCGCAAGGCCTGGTGCGCAAGCGCTTCCCGACAACGCCCACGCCGCGGCAAGTCGCAAAGCTGATCCGGCAAGGCACCCTCGAAAATGCGCGGTTTGCGGCGGCTGTCCTCGTCCGCGGCACGAAGGATGAGCAGTCGCTGCTCGTCCGCTGGGACGCGACCTTTCCGACGCTGTATCAGATTCGCCGGAGCGGCTCGATCTCCACGCCGATTTCGTATGCGACGGCACATCTCGCGGCGCTGTTTGTGAAGCGGTTTCCCCGTGACTCGGCGGGAGTCATCGGCCCGTCGGAATTGCCGGCGGAATCCCGCCGCGCGATTCTGAACGAAGCGCGCTCGCGCGATTTCCGCATCGCGTTGAAAATCACGAAGCTAAAGAAAGCGGAAGAGGAAGACTTTGAATGATGCAGTAACGGCGGCCAGCCGGCGCGAGGCGCCCGTGCGGTGCAATCGTCAAACGCCGTGCGACTGTGCTATGTTTCGCTGCGCGCGACTCGCGCGTCCAAGCATGAATTCCGCAGCGGAAATTCCAGAGGGCGAATCGCGTGGCTGAGAAACTGGTCGTGGTAGGCGTAATTCCCGAGGTGATCGTCCTCGATCCGGGCGACCAGGTAACGTGGTTCTCGAACGCCGGCAATCTTAAGATCGAGTTCGATCCCCAGCGCTGTCCGTTTTCGTCGAACGTTTTTCAAGCGCCGCCCGGCGTAAGGCTCCTGAGCGGCCCGCCACGGGCCGGCCTCAATCCGGGGTCCTACAAGTACCGCCTCTCGCTCAACGACGCCGTCATCGCGCACGGCGAAATCCTCGTCCGTGGGAAATAGCGGCGTCTAGTCGCCTGCCGCAGCGGAAACGCGCTCCTGCGTGACCGAATCCGCGAGAACACGCCGTAGCGGCGCGAGCATGACCGCCGGGACGGGGCGCTCGCGGGGCAAGCAGACGTCCGCCACCTTTCGCGGGAACTCACGGCGGCGGTCGAGCCAGAGACCGAAGTCCTGGAGGAGGTCGCCGGCCATATTGGGGTCGTCCGTGCGCTCGACGCCCCAGAACCGGAGCCGCTCCTCGTTCTTTTGGAGGGACTGCAGCGATTCTTCGAGCTTCTTCATCGCCGCATTGAATGACGAGGCCATGAAGTAGACGGGCAAAGCCCAACTGTCCGAGCTGCCGTTGCCGAATCGCGCGCGGATGCGCACGTTATACTTCCCGTTTTGGTTCTTCTCGACGGCGCAGCGGTACTGGTTCTCGCAGGATTGCGCTCGCGGCTTCCTTCCCGGGATGACGTCGAACGTCACCGGGGCTGCGGACCGACGTCGGTCGGCGAGAACGCCTATCTTCTTGTTTTTCGAGCTATTTGCCGGCATAGAGAGCTCCTCAGTATCGGTCAATTTCGTAACGCGCGTTTCGGCCGGGAAGGCTCTGCCATCGTTGCTGGGTCTGACGTCATGGTCGAGACTCGAGGCTTGCCTCTGGGCGAGACAATGCCACGCTGGCGAACGGGCTTGCTGCGGAAGGAAGATTGTAGCCGAGTGGGGCAAGTTCGGCAAGGGGCAGCTTCCGATGCTGTAAGGCTATTATTTACAGAAAGTTACGGTCATTGCGAGCGGGTTAGGCGGTTGAGCGCTTCCTGATTGATGGTGAGCTTGCCTTCCTGCGTGAGCCGATCCTCGAGGGCTGTTTTGAAGGCGGCGAAGGCGGCGCCCTGCTTCGTTTGGAGGAGTTGCTGCTGGATATCCTGTGTCTGCTTCGCCAGATCGTCCATGTTGGCGGCGTTGTGCGAAGTCACCCGGTAGACAAGCCAATTGCCTCCCACGAGTTTGGGGGCGGCGACTTGTCCCACCTGCATGGTAAAGGCTGCGTCGAGCTGATTGGCGGAGCCGACGTCCGGAATGGAGCCGGTGCGAGCGAAGGGCTCGGAGGTTTTGACGTCGAGGCTGAGCGACTTGGCGGCCTTGTCCAAGGCTTCGCCACCCTGCGCAAGCTTGGCGAGGTCGGCCGCCTTCGTGCGAGCCACGTCGAGCGATTTCTCCTGCTGGTAATCGGCGAGGACCTTGTCATGGACCTCCGCGAGCGTGGCCTGATGGGCGGGCAACACGTCCTTAGGCGTGACGATGACGAAGCCATTGTCCGTGTGAATGGGGGAGCTCAGCTCGCCGGGCTGAAGCTGGAAGATCGCTTGGCGGACATCCTGCGAGGTTCCCAGAACGCCGATAGTCACATCGGTGACCGCAACCGGGGGAGTGGTTCCGAGTTCGAGGTTGAACTTGCGGGCGATGTCGGCGATGGGCTGGCGATCCGACTGGCGAACCGCAGCCGCCATCTGATTCGAGACGTTGTTCGCCTGCTCGTTCACCTGCTGGGCGAGAACGCCGGGCAGAATCGAATCGCGGACTTCCTCGAAGGGCTTCGTGTGGGCGGTTTGGCGGTCGACGACCTTGATGATGACGAGGCCGTAGGTGGTCTTCAGAACGTCGGAAACGGAGCCCCTGGCCAGGTTGAAGGCGACCTGCTCGAGCGCCGGCGCCATCTGCCCTTCGACAACCCAGCCACGGTCGCCGCCCTTCGACTTGGTCTCGTCGTCCTCCGAATACTTCTTGGCGAGATCCTCGAAATTGGCGCCGTGCTGAGCCTGTTTCACGACATCCTCAGCCTTCTTGTTGAGTTCGGCGACCTCGGCGTCGGTCTTGCTGAGGGTCTTGAACAGGATCTGCTCGATGTGGACGCTGTTCTGCACTTTGTACTGGTCGATGTTGCTGTTGTAGTAGGCGCGGAGCACATCGTCGGAGAGGTGCGTTTGAGCGGCCAGCTTGGCGAGGTCGAGCAAGGCATATTGCGCGGTGCGCTTTTCGGGAATCTGATAGTTGCCGAGATGCTGCTTGAAGTACGTGGAAAGCTCGTCTTCGGTGGGATGGATCGTCGGAGCGATTTCGACGGGCTTGACCAACGCGTACTGAATCGCGACCTTTTCGTTGCGGCGGCGAAACTCGTGCTCGATTTCCGCGGGCGTGACGGTGATGCCGTCCGTGACAAGGTGCTCGAATTTCTCCATGACCATGCCCTGGCGGAGCGCGGTCTCAAAATCCGGAACCGTCATTCCGGTGAGCGTTTGCACCTGGGTGGTGTATTGGTCTTTCAGCCAGACATTGCCGGAAAAGGCGCTCGGGAGCATCTGCTGGACGCGGTCGCGGACTTCCAGCGGCGTCACCTGGAGCGAGAGGCGCTGCGCTTCGTATTCGATCGCGGCCTGAAAAACCATCTGGTCGAAGATCTGTTTCGTGAAGAGGCCGCGCATCATCGGTGGAATCGATTGGCCGCGGCTCCTCTGGTTGAGCTGGCGCTGCACGTCGGCGGCGGTGATGTCCTGGCCGGCGACGGAGGCGACGGAGTCCGGGCTGGTGCTGTTGGTGGGTCCGCCGAAGAGTCCGGGAATCAGCGTGATGACCATGCTCACGCAAATCACGACAAGGATCACCGTCATCGAAATCTTGATCCAGCGATTTCGATCCAAATCACGCTGCTGAATGCTCTTTAGCATGGCCGTATGTCTTTGCGACGCCTTTCAGTGCTTCCAAAACCAGCAATTATAGAAGGTTTGTGGCACGCGCTCAACGAGAATCGGGAGGAGGCAAGTGCCTCGAACCTTGAACCACAGACGGATACAGATAAACGTTGATTGGGAGCGGCGAGGAGGCAGAGGAGCAAGGTTCGAGGATTCTGGCCGTGGCGGGACGAGATTCCCCAAAAGGCGTTTTTGTTGCGATTAGGAGTGTTCATGTGATTTGTTTTCATATAGTTGGCTCGATTTCTAATCCTGAACTGTTGCGATTAGCCGCCACCTTCTGCCACTGAGGCACAGAGGCAAGAGTTCAAGGGAGAAGCCGCGTCAGGGCCAGAGGCTCGAGATTTGTATCGATTAGAACGAGGCGCGGTCGTTTGTTTTCTATGAGTTAGGACAGATTCTGTTTCCACATGTGTATCGATTAGAACTAACGGAAGGCGAGAAGTTTGGGGCGAGGGGCGAGATGCTTCGCCGCATCGTCGATTTCGGGGAATTTGGCGATTAGAGCGGGGTGCCGTCGTTTGTTTTGAACAACTTAGAGGGGCTTCTAATATTCGAATTTGGCGATTAGAAATGGATGCGGAGGTTCGGTCCGAGATCTGGTGGTCCTTCGCAATCAGCTCGGGGCTGCGCCAGCGGATAAAGTCGCCCTCGATGGCGTCGCGGTCGGGATGGGAGCAGATGCGGCATTTGCGTGCGTGGCGGGCGAAATCGGGAGGAAGCTTTGCTTCAGGGGTTAAAACCCCTGCCAAGGAGGAGGCTGTAACGCCGGAGCTAAAGCTCCGGCCTCCTGAAGACGAGTCCTCAGGGGTTGAAACCCCTGAGGAAGGGGCGGCGGTAACGTCGGAGCTTAAGCTCCGACCCCCTGAAGAAGGTGGCGCGGAGGAAGGCGCGTCGGAGCGAGGCTCTGAAGAGAGGGCCAAGTCTGCGGAGGCTTCGTTTGGTTCAGCTTCGATCGCCGGCTGCTCCGCTGCGTCGTTGATGCATTCGTCGGGCTCCGGGCAAGCCTCTTGCGCGGCTTTGGCGGCTTGGAAGGCCGCGAATTCGTCGGCGTAATACATTTCGCAGCGGCGCGGTTCGGTCCTTGTGGGCGGCGTGATGACGAATGTGACCGGGAAAGTCTTCTTGCGCCTGACTACCGGTCGTTGACTGTCCATGGTTCGATGAATCCTTTCTCCCGCTCAGCGGGAAGACGCGCGCAGTCGCACGGATCCGCATGCTCGCGCGGGAGAGAGGGAGGTTTTCCCTCATCCGCGCGGGCGGATTCGGCGACGCTGCTCGCCGTCAACTTCCTAATTTTTAGGGGGTGCGCTTCACGCGCCGGGTCTTGCTGCAGTATCAGTTTCTTCTAGGTAATACCTGTATACCACACTTCAGACTGGATTGCAAGCGGTTTGTGGGGAACAGAGTCAAGTCGCCGCCAAAGCAGCTCAAGGATCTGGCCGCGGCGCTGACTGCTCATCTCTAAAGCACCAGGGCAATAGTGGCCCGGCAGTCTCGCGCGACTTCAAAGCGCTGCCGCGCCGCTACGTACGGGCATCTGCCCCTGCGGAGGTGTACGGCCACCTTCCGCGCCTTGCTTACTGGCTCGAGTCGCGGAAGAGGACGACGTTGTACTCGGAGTGGCCGCGAACAACCGCCAGCCTCTTGCCCTCCGGCGACAACTGGACCTCAAAGATCTGGTCAGAATTGAAATTTGTGATCAGGTGGCCGGGAGCGCCACTGAGCGGCTGCACCCAGATATTGCCCACGCCATTTTCCCCAAACGGATAGACGAGTGATTTACCGTCCGGCGTGAACTGTCCCCGGTAAGACATGCCTGGATGAACGTCGAGAGTTCGAACGGTCGGTTTCGGCGCTCCATAGTTGCTCACCAGAATGCATTCCTGGTGCACAGTTCTTGTGGCTGGATCCACCACATAGAGAAAGCCCGCCAGCAGACTTCCCTTCGGCGAGAAAGCAAGTCCGATCCATGTGGGGGAAAATAGGTCTTGGGGGATCGGAACCACTTCCGCCCGACCGCCCGTCGAACGGACGCGCATCAGCGCGCGCGCGGCATCATCCTCGTAATACACCCACGCGCCGTCAGGCGAGCAGACTGCGTGCGTATCTGCCTTGCCCGAAGTCAGTCGAACGGCGTTCGAGCCGTCCGCATTGGCGCGCCAAATGTTGAGGGACTCATCCTCGGTGCGGTACATCCATCCAAACAAAATGTACCTTCCGCCGTCGCACGTTTGGGGGTTGTTAATAAAGGAATTCGGGCTGCTCACCAGAATTGATGGATTGCTTCCGTCCGCAGACCGACGCTCAAGTCGGTCGCGTCCGCCCAACAGCACATCGTTCTCATCGGCCCAGCTCAGGAGACTGGGGCGCCCGAGATCATAGCTGAAACCCGGAATATTGATCGTACTCTTAGCTCCCGTCGCTCCCCCTGTGCCAGGCAATAGGAGAAGCTCAGCCGTCGCTTTTCTCTGCAACGCTGCAAAGGTTTTGCCATCGGCGGAAATCGTCAGATCCGAATTGCTGTAAGAGTTTGTGTCCCGGCTAATCGAATGGAACTCTCCATCTGGATAAGAAACAAAGCCGATCTGCCACCGAATAACGTCCGATCGAAGGCGGTATCCCACGAGGAAGCCGTCCCCCCGTGGAGTCCACGCAAGCTGTCCGGTACTCAGGTCCGTACGCGTTGTGAACGGGCGCGTTTCGCCCGTTCCCAGATCGAGCACATAAATCCTGCGCTTGAGGCCAAGGCCGCCCGAGTAGGCGATGAGCTTGCCGTTCGGCGACCAGCAAAGCCTTCCGGGGTACGGTATGTCCCCCATCGACGCGGACGCCACCGCCCTTTTGTTCGTTCCTTCCACGTCGGCGATGAATATGGTCCAAAAGCCCGCTGCCGGAACGTCGTTGCGCACATATGCGACTCTCTTTCCATCCGACGAAACCGTGACGCCTCCAAACGTGTAGTCGACATTTTCCGCGATTCGCTCAGGCGTTCCTCCCAGCACCGGCGCGCGATAAAGATTCCATTGGTTCCCCGCAAGTCCAACGAAGTAGAACCGGTTGCTATCGGGAGAAAATGCCAGGCTGGAGAAAACGGTCAACGCGGGAACGCGGATTTGCATTTCGCTGGACGTCGCGATATTCCGCAGCGACAAGGTTTCGTCCCTGCCGCTTGCCGTCGACGTGAGCAGGTATTTGCCATCCGGCGATATCGCCGCATCGTCTACGTTTCCCGAATCGGTGACCTGCGTGATCGTAACGTTCTGGAAAGGAATGCGCGGCGGGCGGTAGAGAAACCCAAGGACACCGTAAGACGCCACGGCCAAAACGGCCACCGTGGCTACTCCCCACTTGTGTTTCCGGGCCAGCCCACTCAGGCTCGACCTTCTTGTTCCACGGCCTAGGACAATTTCGAGGCTCGGCTGGAGTTCGCTTACGTGGCGCTTCGAAGCGCTTCCATTCTCCTGAGGGGCCGGAAGGCTGCGGTTCGCAGCGCCCGCGTCCAAGTCGGCGACTAATGCGCGATCCGAGTTCGGTTCGTCAATCTGGACGTCGGCGATGAATCGATAGCCGCGCTTGGGCAGAGTTTCGATGAACCTGGGGCTTTCCGCAGAATCGCCCAGGGCCTCGCGAATCTTGTTCACAGCTACCCCTACACCATGGTCGAAATCGACGAAGGTATCGGTGCGCCAAAGGGCTTGACACACTTCCTCCCGCGTCACCACATCGCCGGCGTGTTCGATCAGGAGGGCCAGCAATTGGAAGGGTTGTGCCTGCAGCCGGATTTTCCTGCCATCCTTGTGCAATTCTCCCGAGCGTAGGTTCAGTTGGAACCTGTCGAAGGTCAGGCGAAATCGATTGACCCCAGTTTTCGTATCTGGTTGGCGCGAAAACGAGGTCACTTGGACACACCTCGCATCTGACGCGGGAGCAGTGGCGAGAGACTAACACACCCACAGAGTAACCGTCAATTTCCTGAGCGTCCCTTCTACTGCACCTCAAGGTCATTCCCACAGGGTGGTTAGCTGATGACCTAGAATTGACGCGAAAGTGACACTCCGCGAATTGCCAGCCGCTGCGTCGGCGCTCATAGTGCGCGCGCTCTCACCCTGGCGCTCGTCCAACGCAAGGAAACGCGAGAGCAGAGATTGCGTGCCAATAGCACCGGGAGAAAAAAATGAATCGAAAGAACAATTTTGACTCGGTTGGCAGACGATTTGCCGTTCTCATCGCCCTGGCCACCATCGGAGTCCTGTTCGGCGCCAGCGGAGCCAAGGCAGGCTGCGGGGCTCCGAGCAAAGCGGGATTTGCGACTCCCGTTCCATTCGCAAGCCACAGCGCGAATGCTCCGTCGAAAAATCAAGGTGAGGACGATTACCATCCCGCGAGCATCGTGGGCTTGTGGCACGTCGCCTATACAGCCACTTACACCACGAGCGGCCCGTTGCCGGTTCCCGTGATCTCCCCTCCGGAGTCCTTCCCATTCGTCCAGACCTACAAAACCTGGCACGGGGATGGCACTGAATTCGAGAATGCATTTCTGCCGACCCCTGGCGGGAACATCTGTTTCGGCGTCTGGAAGGACCTGGATCACGGTACGGTGAAGCTGCACCATATCGGCCTGATGTTTACGCCGGACGGGAGCGCCATCGCGAACATCTTCACCGTCGATGAAATCGACACTGTCGCGCCGAATGGCAAGACCTACAGCGGCCGCTTCGATATGAAAATATTCGACGCGACGGATGTCCTTGGCAAAGGGACGGTCCTCCAAGAAATAAAGGGAACAACAACAGCAACGCGCATCACCGTGGATTGACGGAAGGCCCAAAACTGCTTCGCGGTTCATCGTGTGGCGAAGGGGATCGGATTCCGATCCCTTCGCCAACCTCCCCGCAACACCTGCGAGCTCTACGCCACCCGCCATTTTCGGAGTGAAACCGAAGCGGGAAACCCCCGGGCAGTCGCGGCTGCGGCCGATTCGAAATTTGAGATTTGAAACTTCAGAGGAGGGCAAAGGCAAATTAGCTGGCACGTTCGCTTCGCTCAGGGCAAGCCCTTCGAAGCTCAGGGCAAGCGAGGCGCCCTTCGGCTGTTGCCTCCCCTCCCCGAGACCTGCTCGGGGCAAGCCCTTCGGCTGTTGCCTCAGGGTGAACCATCGCTACAAAAGCGTTTTCGGAGTGAAACCGAAGCGGGAAACCGCGATGCTGGCGTTTCGGCTTCTCCCGCAGAATCTGGGCAAGGCGAGGCGAGAGGCTGCGCCGCCCGCCCGCGTTTTACCAGTCGCTCGTTCCTTTGGCTTGAAAACCAGTTTTTTGAGTGTTATCCAGTACATGCCAGGCGGGACAAGGCAGAGCACGATCTCCGTGGCGCCCGTTGACCGTCCTCGCTGCGCGAAAGGCGCGGTGATATTTCAGTCAGGAAGAAATCATGTGTGCTTCAGAACCCAAGTCTGATGGGGCCGTAACGCACCGGAAGGGCCACGAGCAACCGGTGGCTACTTCGGTATGCGGCTGGCGATATCACCACATCGGCATTCCGACGGACGTTCAGCGTCCCGACGAGATTTACCTGGAACGGTTCAAGATGTACGTGTCGGCGTTCGAGACCAGTCCCTGTGGCATTCAATGGATGCGCTTCGAGCCCGATAGCCCAGTGCACGCCTTGGTGAAGTCAGTCCCTCACATAGCGTTCGAAGTGGACGATCTTCAAGCTGCTATAGCAGGGAAGCAGATTCTCACGGAACCGAACTCACCTTCGAAAGGCGTTATGGTAGCGATGATCCTCGATAGCGGCGCGCCGGTTGAACTTCTCGAATTTCAGCGTGATGCGAGTGACGAGTGATGCCGTTCATCGGCACGAATCTTCCAAAGTTCTCAACAACGTGATGCGCGATTACCAACCCATTTGGCGCATCCGCTCCAGGATGAGTCCGCTATAGTGATTCATGTGATCGGGCCGCCGCTTCAGGGGCAACGGCAGAATTGCGGCGAGTCGGGCCGCTTGTTGCGGGTCGAGACTCCGGGCTGAGGTTCGGTAATAGTAACGGCACGCGGACTCCGCACCATAAACGCCAGGACCCCATTCGACGACGTTGAGGTAGAGTTCCAAAATGCGCTGCTTGCCGAGGACCAATTCGGCTACGGGGACAAGTGTGAACTCGGCGCCCTTGCGGAGGACGGAGCGGCCGGTTCCGAAGAACAGATTTTTTACCAGTTGCTGCGTTAGGGTGGACCCGCCGCGAATGCGGCCGCCTTCCATATCGTCTTCCGCAGCGATTTCCATCGCGTCCCAATCGAATCCGTGATGCTGGTAGAAGCGCGCGTCTTCCGCGGCGATGACCGCATGCTGGAGATCGGGCGAGATTTGGCGCAGCGGAACGAATTCGTATCGTTCGTGATACGGCGTGTGGTGAATCCATGCCTGCAAGCGGCGCTCCATGTGCACCGCGGTGGTCGGCGGGTCGATCCACCGGGCAGCCACAAGGATCAGCACACCTAGCGACCAAAGAAGCGCCACTCCGATGACAAACCATCGAACGAAGGATCGGAGAGTGCCTCTCTGATGCGGGGGCTTCGGGGGTGCCTCTGGATTTTCAGTCACACTTCAGAATAATCGTTTGGGATGGATTGACATAGCGCCTCATTGGTCGGGGTACCGGACCAGTGCCCGTTGCTAGACAGCGAGTCCGGGGCCTCGACCCCAAACCCGATCGTACGACCCGAGTTCATGTGCCATCCCTTCGCCGCCGCTGGAATGGCGATGGGTCCAGGTTGTGTCTTGACAAGGACGCAGGCCGAGACTATTTTGCTCTAGGGGTATAACAAAATAGCCTGTGGAAAGGCAGGCGGACCAACCATGAAGAACGAGGAGCAGCGAGATTTGTTTCCGGGCGCGTTGGAAATGATGATTCTTCGAACGCTGAAGCGGCAGCCCTTGCACGGGTATGCCCTGGCGCAGCACATCAAGCGAATGTCCAACGACTTGCTGCAGATCGAGGAAGGATCGCTCTACCCGGCGTTGCAGCGCCTACTGAGGGAAGAGTTGGTGAGGGCGGAGTGGGGCATCTCCTCCACGAACCGCCGGGTACGGATTTACAGGCTAACGGCGGTGGGCGCGAAGCACCTGGAACGCGAAGTCTCCCGCTTTGAAAGCATGCTCGAAGGAATCACGCGGGTTCTGGCGCGGGGTGAATCATGAAATGGCTCAAGCAATTGCTGGGGCGGCGGCGGATGTACGGCGACCTGACGGAAGAGATACAGGCGCACCTCGATGAACGCATCGACGAGCTTGTGGCGAGCGGGGTTCCGAAGGATCGAGCCAGGGAACAAGCTCGCTGCGAATTCGGCAATGTGGCGCTGATCGAAGAGGATAGCCGAACGGTGTGGCGTTGGCCGTCGGTGGAGGGCTTGCTGAGGGACGTTCGCTACGGCCTGCGAATGCTGATGAAGAAACCGGGATTTACGGCAGTGGCCGTCGCCGCGCTGGCGCTTGGGATCGGAGCGGACACGGCGATGTACACGATCGTGAACGGGGCCCTGTCGTGGGATATGGGGCTCGACAATCACGACGAAATCGTGATCGTGAGTTCGACGGACACCGCACACAGCCAGGAGTGGGAAGCGTCGTACGCGGATTTTCGCGATTTTCGTTCGCAGACGAAGTCGCTGGCAGGATTGGCCGCGTACCGAATGGCAGCGGTGAACGTGAGCGACGGCAACGGCTTGCCGGAGCGCTACTACTGCGTGCAAATGTCTGCGAACGGCTTTTCCGTGGCGCAGCAAAAACCGTTGCTGGGGCGAGACTTCACCGACGCGGACGAGCGAATGGGCGCTCCCGCCGTGGTGATCATCGGGTACCACGTTTGGCGCGACCGGTACGGACAAGCCGCGTCAATCATCGGCCAGACAGTGCGCGTGGACGAGATTCCGCGCGTGGTGATCGGCGTGATGCCGCCCGGGCGGCGATTTCCGGAAGAGACGGATTTGTGGACGCCGCTGACGGCCGACGCCGCGCGAGAAAAGCGCGACGACCGCGATGTGATGTTGTTTGGGCGTCTCGAGAAAGGCGTGCCGCTTGCAGCGGCCCGCGCGGAGATGAGGTCCATCGCGGCGCGGCTTGCGGAGCAGTATCCGAACACGAACAAGGGCGTGACGGCGGAGGTGCGGCCTATCCTGGAGATTACGGGACTCTATTTCATGCGCCCGCTGTTTCTGGCGTTGTTCGGCGCCGTTGGATTCGTGCTGTTGATCACCTGCGCGGATGTGGCCAACATGCTGCTGGCGCGGGCGGCGGAAAGGTCGCGCGAGATTTCCATTCGGGTAGCGATCGGGGCGGGGAAGCTCCCCATCCTGCGGCAACTGCTCGTCGAGAGCGTAATGCTGTCGATTTTGGGCGGGCTTCTTGGGTGGCTGGTGGCGATGGGAGGCTTGCGCTGGTTCGACAGCGGCATGGGCACGCAGGTGAAACCGATATGGCTGCATCTATCTCTCGACCGCAGCGCACTGCTGTACCTGACGGCAATCTCTCTCGGCACGGGTGTCTTGTTCGGGCTGGCGCCCGCGTTGCGGCTGGCGAAAACCGACGTGAATGCGGCCCTAAAGGACGGCGGCGGCTACGGGGCGGTTGGCAGCAAGCTTGGTTTGCGTCTTTCGAACGTGCTGCTGGCGTTCCAGATGGCGCTGTGCGTGGTGCTGCTGGCGGGCGCCGGACTGATGATTCACAGCGCGGTGAACTTGTACAGTGCGCCGGTTGGAGTGAACACAGCGAGCGTCCTAACAATGCGCATTAATCTTCCGGAAGCCAAGTACACGAGCCCGGAAAGCCGGATTGCGTTTCACGAAGAACTGAACAAGCGGCTGAAGGCGCTGCCCGGTGTGGAGCGGGCGAGCGTCGCATCGAACTTGCCCGTGGGAGGGTGGATTCCATTCTCGCTGGAATTCGAGGGTTCGAGCACCGAGGCGGCGCGCCCGCCGGAAGCCGGAGGTCTCGTGGTAGGCAACAATTACTTCCAGACCATGCAAGTGCAGCCACGGCGCGGGCGGCTGTTCGTTGATGCAGATGGCGCGGCCGGGCCAGCGGTGGCAGTGGTGAACGAGAGCTTCGCGGAGAAGTTCTGGGCGGGAAAAGACGCCCTCGGGAAGCGCGTTCGGGTGATGGTGGGGAAGCTGCCCGGTCCGTGGCTGACGGTGGTTGGAGTAGTGCCCGATATCCTGCAAAACTTCCGGCAAAACCTGGAACGAGACCCGCTGATCTATTTGCCGTTTGCGGAGAAACCGGAGCAGCAAGCATTCCTGGTGGCGCGTACACGGGTTCCACCGGCAACTTTGGCGGGCGCGTTCCGACGCGAAGTGCAGCGACTGGATGAAAACCTTGCGGTTTACGACGTGCGCACGCTCGAGAACCGCATCGCGGAGGGCAGGCTGACGGTCGGATTGTTCAGTGCTATCTGCTCGATCTTCGCTGGAATCGCGACCGTGCTCGCGGCGATTGGTCTATACGGTGTGATTGCGCACGCGGTGAGCCGGCGCAGCCAGGAAATCGGGCTGCGCATGGCGCTTGGGGCAACGAGGCGCGACATCGTACGGCTGGTTTTGGCGCAAGGGTTTCGTCCGCTGGCGCCGGGCCTTGCAATCGGGCTGGTGCTGGCACTGGGCACATCACAGCTCCTGCGCGTGGCGCTGGTCGGTGTGTCGCCAGGCGATCCGTGGACGGTGGTTGGCGTCCTTATTGTGCTCAGTTTGGTGGCGACGCTTGGCTGCCTGGTACCTGCGCTGCGGGCGACCCGGGTGGATCCGCTGATCGCATTGCGGCATGAATGACGGGTTTGTAGGAGCTGAAGCTACGACCCCCGAATAGCCGATTGCAAATTTCAGATTTGAAATTTGAGAGAAGGCGGCGGCAACAGCCAATAGCCCGATTCGAGCGGGAGCGGGTACGGCCCGGATCTGCGATAAGCCGTGCTCCTAAGGGCAAAGAGCGAAGCGACGAGCCTGAGTCACCGCGGGGCAGAAGGCGCGGGGAGGGCCTCCAACGAAAGGCGGGAGTGAGGTATTATTCCCGGACCACGGGGCGAGGCTTAAAGGAGGGTGAACGATGATTCTCCGGCCGGAGTTGCTGCTGCGAGACTTGAAGGCTGCGGTGCGTTCGCTGGCAAAGACGAAGGGGCTGACGGTGACAGTGGTGCTGACGCTGGCGCTGGGCATCGGGGCGAACGCTGCCATCTTTACGCTGGTGCGCGGAGTGCTGCTCAAGCCTCTCGTCAACCGGGACGAGAACCGGCTCATCTACATCCGCCAGAGCGCCCAAGGCATCGGCTACGACAACGCCGCCTTCTCCGTCCCCGAAATTAAAGACCTCGAAGCCAGCGTGCACTCTGTCAGCGAATTCGGCGATTTCTCAACGATCGGCTTCACCATGATCGGACTCGGTGAACCTCGCGAAGTTCAAGGCGGCGTGGTGAGCGGCACCTACTTCGACGTCATGGGCCTCCACCCCGTCCTCGGGCGTCTCATCGGACCTCAAGATGACGGCCAGAATGCGACAGGCGTCATCGTGCTCACGTATCGCTTCTGGTCGACCGTCTACAAGAAAGATCCCAACGTGATCGGTAAAACAGTCCGCCTCAGCAGCATTGGCGACCGTTCCGCCACGGTGGTTGGCGTCCTCGAACCGTGCGTGCCCTATCCCGCGGACACAGAAATCATCGGCAACATCGTCACCAGCCCGCATCATCTTTCCGCCACGATGGTAACCGGCCGCGTCCATCGCATGACCGAACTGTTCGGCAAGCTTGCGCCCGGCGCCACTCTCGACCAGGCCCGCACCGAACTGCGCACCGTCTACGCCACGATGCAGAAGGATCACCCGGAAGCCTATCCCGATAATGGCGGCTTCCGCATCGAAGCGAGGATGCTCCGCGACCAGATTACTTCGGGCGCGCGCACCGTCCTGCTCGTGCTGCTGGCGGCCTCTGGCCTCGTCTTCATAATCGCCTGCTCCAACGTTGCGAACCTGATTCTCGCGCGGACGGTGCGGCGCGAAGGCGAACTCTCGATTCGTACTGCGCTCGGCGCAAGTTCCGGCGCGTTGCGGCGGATGCTGTTAGCTGAAAGCCTTGTGCTCTGCGCCGCCGGGGCGGCGCTCGGCGTGATGAGCGCGCAGCCGCTGGTCAGCATTCTGGCTCGGTATGCCTCCCGCTTCTCTATCCGCGCGCTCGACTTGACTGTGGACTCCAGCCTCCTCTGGGTTGGGGCGATTCTAGCGGTGGTCGCCGCGGTAATTTTGGCCTTTGTTCCGCACCTGCCCTCCGCCACCGCGGCTAATGGCCTGAACGTCGCCAGTGGCGGCGTCCGCATGACCAGCAGCACCAGCCGCCGCCAGCGCATCTTCGCGGTGACGCAAATCGCCGCGTCCTTCGTGCTGCTGGCCGGCGCAACCATGCTGGTCACCACGCTAATTGCCCTGCAACAGGCGCGAACCGGTCTCGACACGCGTCACGTCCTCACCGTTGACGTTCCAGCGCTGTCCTACGGAAAAACGCCTCAGCAAGTGGTCGACTTCTACAAAGAATCGATGCGTCGGATCGATGCTCTACCTGGCGTAACCACCACCGCTTTCAGCACCATTGCACCGTGGCGCGATGCCGACACCGTCGGTGTAGGCCTGCAATTCTCCGCTGATGGTCACGTCCATGGCAAAGACGATCCTCGCGCTCTGTGGCGCACCATCTCTCCCGGCTACTTTGCTGCCCTTGGCGTTCCCATTCTTGACGGCCGTGATTTCGACGACCTCGATGACCAGAATCGAGAACCCGTCGCCATCGTCAGTGAGACTCTTGCGCGCCGCATGTTCCCTGCCGGGGATGCCGTTGGCCAACACGTCTATTGGACCGATCCCGTGCTGGAATTCCTCCCTGGAACGGACGCGGAAAAGGCGCGATTCAAAGGGCCGCACCGCATCATTGGCGTCGTAGCCGACGTCGACGACCTGCATGTCGTACCGCAGCCCGTCACCACCATTTATGGCACCTTTGCAGACTCTCCGATGTTTGGCGGTCACCTCTTCATCCACACGAACGCCAATCCTTATGCCTTGGTCGCGCCGGTGACGAAAATTATTCGGCAGTTGTCCACCGATGAACCCGTCGAGCATCCCGCCACTCTCGCAGATATGCGGGCCAAGGTCCTGGCGCCGGAAAGTTTGAACTCCCTCGTCTTTGGCGTGTTCGCTGCGGTGGCGTTGCTGATTGCGGTAGTGGGCGTGGCAGCCGTGCTGGCGTTTTCGGTGAGTGCGCGGACGCGGGAATTCGGCATCCGCCTGGCGCTAGGGTCGCAGCCAGAAGATATTTTGAGAACCGTCATCGCGGAAGGCGTAGCAATGGCTGGCGGGGGTCTTCTCGCGGGCGCGGCATTCGGGTTCGTGGCGGCGCGATTGGCGGGCAGCTACTTCTCCGACGTGAAAATGCCCGGCGCCCTGCCCGTGGTCCTTTCTGCGTTCGTGCTGTTAGGGGCCGCGGTGGTTGCATCGATGCTGCCGGCGGCTAGAGCGGCACGCGTGGACGTGATGCAGGCGCTGCGGGCGGAGTGACGGAGGCCACAAACCCAAGAGAGCAGGATGCGTATTGCGCAGTGCTAGGCGATGCTCTTGGCGATGATGAGGGTGACGTCGTCGTGCTGCTCGTGAAGGCTGAAGCGGCCGATTTCCTCAACGACGGCGGCTACGAGTGCTTGCGAAGGAAGATCGCGATTCCGGCGGAGGGCGTCGATCAGGCGGCGCTCGCCGAATTCTTCTCCTGACCTGCTGAACGATTCCGTGATGCCATCGGTGTAGAGCGCGAGCGTATCGCCCGGGAAGAGCTGGCGTTCGCCGGTGGCGCAGTCCCAATCCTTGAAGAGACCCACAACAGTGCAGGTGGAATCGAGACGCTCGAGAGCGCCGTCGGCGCGAAAGAGAAGCGCGGGCAGATGGCCGCAGTTCACGTAGTGAAGGTGGCGCGATTCGTCGTCGTATTCGGCGAAGAGGAGCGTGGCGTAGGCGCCGGAGGTGGTGCTGTCGCAGAAGAGCTGATTGACGGAGCAGAGCAGGCGCTCCGGCTGATCGAGAGCGATCGCGCAGTGGCTTCGGAGAATCGCCTGCAAATTGGCCATGAGCAACGCCGCAGCGATTCCTTTGCCGGAAATATCGCCGATCACCAGGCCGAGGCGCTGGCGGCCGAGATCGAGGAAATCGTAATAGTCGCCGCCGACCTGGCGAGCCTGGATGCAGACGCCGGAGTAGTCGAGGGTTCGACAGGGAGGCAGCGTTTGCGGGAAAAGGCGGGCCTGCACCTGCTTGGCAATTTCGATTTCCTGGGCGGTACGGCGCTCGGCTTCGAGTTTTTCGGCGGCGCCACGGCGCAGCGCTTCGAGGGCGTGAGTGACTTCGTCGAAGCTGGCGAGCGTGAAGGAATTTCCGTCGATGTCCTTGAAATGCGTGACGACGCCGCCCCAGATCGGCGCGCCGGCGCCGAGTAAAGGCGCGCGGAGAGGCGAATCGGGTTCGGTCCTGGCCTGGTGGTCATACTTGATGCGGCGGAGGCGCGGCGCGGTTTCAAAACGGACGCCGCGCTTGATCCATTCCTGAAATTTAGCGGTGACGTCTTCGGTGATGAAGACGACGTGCGTCGCGCGGCCGATGAGCTTGTACTCCGGCGTCTTGGGCTTGGGAGCGACGAGAGAGAGGATGGCGGTGCCGTCGGGCGGAGAAACGGCGACCCAGCGCTCTCCGGACTGGAGTTTGGCGTCAAAAGCGACGTCGAAGCCCAGCTGGTCGCGGTAGAAGCGGAGGCTGCGGTCCTGGTCGCGGACAAAGATGTTGACGGACTGAAGGCGGAGATAGGGACGCGACGAGGGAGATGAAGGGGAGGATGCCATCGGGGGATTATAAGGCGAAGGGGAGCTTGAGGCAGGTAGCATGTTTTCGACGAGGCGATTCAGGCTGAAGGCAAGTCCGAGAAACAGCGCTCGCCGGTTATGTGCGCGCGGCCTGCGTCCCGCGCCCGGGCCGAACGAACGTGCTGCTGGGTCCGGCTGCTCGAGAAAATCAGGACAGGATGGCCAATTTCATGGTATGCTGGTTTGTGGAATTGCCCAGTCCTGTCCGGCTCCTGAACACGTCCCGCGGCTTTGAGCGTTTCCTGCCACTTGTGATCCTCAAGAAAATGCTGGGCATCCAACAGTTCTCCCTCCCCGCAACAACGGTGAACAAACGCCATGGACTATGCACAACTTACAACACTCGAATGCCCTTGCGGCTCTCGGCATCTCCATATGGAGAGCTCAGCGCGAAGCCGCACAAACATTGCAGTGAACGTCTCTGCGGTCCTCTGTGACGACTGGTGTGCATTTCGTAACCGCCCGATTGCTAATGCCGCAGTAACCCCGATCGACTGTCAGGAATGCCGCAGCATCCTCGTAAACGAAGGAACGATCCTCTGCCAGTGCGGACAGTCCTGGGAAATCCATCAGGGAGCAGCTTCGTTTGGAGATCATTGCGTCGACCGTGACTCGGATGCGCAGCTGACCGTAATCGAAACCGACTTCGACAAGGATCCCCGGTGGAACTCTTTCGTGAAGGACCATCCGAAAGGTTTGCTCTTCCATCATTCGCTGTGGCTTCGCACGCTGAAAGCCGAATTCGGGCAGCCCACGTTGTCTCTTGCTTGCGTCGACGCTTCGGGCAGGTTTCAAGGCATTCTGCCTCTCTTTTACACGCGGGGCCTACCTCTGGGCATCTCCCATATCGGTGTGCACGATACCGGGAAACGACTCTCGTCTTTGCCGCGAACGCCTGTAGCGGGTCCGCTCGCGTCGAACTCTGCCGCCACCAGAGCTTTATTGCGAGAAGCAGTGCGAAGGGTGAGATCTCAGGACAACCTTATCCTGCAGTTGAAAGTCGCAGCGAACGACATGGATGGGCTTTTAGAGAATGTTTGGGGAACGCCGTGGCGGGATCGATACGAACTCGAGCTTCCCGATGGCGCGACAGATTTCGTGCGATTTGGCAACGCCAAGCACAATCACAAAGTCACCTGGGGCGTAAACCGCGCGCGACGCGAGGGCATCACGACAAGAGAGGCGGTCTGCGAAGAGGATTTGCGACAGTGGTACCCTCTCTACCTCGAAACCATGCGCCGAGTGGTGGTGCCCCCGCGGCCCTACCGATTCTTTGTTGAGATGTGGCAGCGGCTGCAGCCTCGGGGCATGATGAGGCTGATGCTCGCCGAGGGGCCGGAGACTGGCCGAACCGTTCTCTTGGCTGGTTCTCTCTTCTTGATGTACGGCCGCTCCACGCATTATGCCTTCACGGGATGTCATAACGGAGCCCTGGCACTCCATGTGAATGACTTGCTTCAATGGGAAGCTATCCAACGCGCTTATGGCGACGGATTTCGCCTCTACGACTTCGGAGAAGTTGCCGACGACTGCGGCGGTCTCGCGGCTTTCAAATCCAAATGGTGCGCTACGCCTAAACGGCTATACAGATACGTCTATCCGCGAACGGCGACAGAACCCGCGGCGAAATCCCACACAGATCTTGGAAGCCTTTCCTTGATGACTCGCTGCTGGCAACGAGCCCCGCTGGGCTTGACTGAATTTCTCGGCGCGCAGATCTACAGCCACCTATGAGTCCCGCCGATAAGGAAGTGTCGTGGGGAGATGCGGTCCACCTGGCCGATGGGCGAAGGCATGTTCAGGTTTGAGTCCATCGCGAAGAAATGGCCAATGGCGGCTGTTCGCTTGACCCGACGCTCCGCAATGGCCGATAATTAAACCCAAGTTGTTACTTCTTTCCGCAGAGAAGCCAAGACGCGAAACAAACGATCTGACGTCTCCCAGTGTTTTCGTCGTTCGTTTCAACA
>Ga0335079_10001544_pt1 | contig 26268 bp, 23 predicted proteins | sample Lox_Sample_33_FD_206719 | JGI IMG/M metagenome (GOLD analysis project Ga0335079, IMG submission 206719) | Soil microbial communities from Loxahatchee National Wildlife Refuge, Florida, United States - Lox_Sample_3.3 | ecosystem: Environmental > Terrestrial > Soil > Wetlands | place: USA...
TGGAAAGATACCGGGGGAATGGTCGACATGGTGGTGAGCGGCGTTGGCACCGGCGGTACCTTGACCGGCGTCGGCTCGGTGCTGAAACCACGCAAGCCTGGCCTCAAGATGGTTGCGGTCGAACCCGAGGACAGTGCCGTGCTCTCGGGCGGGCCGCCTGGTCCGCACAAGATTCAGGGCATCGGCGCGGGTTTTATCCCGGCGATCCTCGACACGTCGCTGATCGACGAGATCGTGCGCATCGGCAACGAGACCGCGATCAAGACTGCGCGCGAGTTGGCGCGGGTCGAGGGCATCCCCGTTGGCATCTCCGCGGGTGCAGCGCTGGCGGCCGCGCTCGAAGTGGGCGCGCGGCCGGAACTGTCGGGAAAACAGATCGTGGTGATCCTACCCGACTTCGCCGAGCGCTACCTCTCGACCGCGCTCTTCGAGGGCATGTAATCGGTACGCCAACAGTGATCGAACTCACCGACGCGCAGTTCGAGCGCTATGCGCGGCATCTGATCCTCGAGGAAGTCGGCGAGGAGGGTCAGGCGCGGCTCATGGCGGCGCGGGTCCTGGTGGTGGGGAGCGGCGGCCTCGGCTCGCCGCTGCTGCTCTATCTGGGTGCCGCCGGAGTCGGCACTTTGGGCGTGGTCGACGACGACGTGGTCGATCTCTCGAATCTGCAGCGGCAGGTCATTCACGACACGACCGAAATCGGCAAACCCAAGGTCGAGAGCGCCAGGGCAACGATCGCCGCCCTCAATCCCGAGGTGCGGGTCGAGACGCATGGGGTGCGGCTCGCGGCCGAGAACGCGGCGGAATTGGTCGGGCGCTACGATCTCGTCGCCGACGGCTCCGACAATTTCGCCACCCGCTATCTCCTGAACGACGCCTGTTTTCGCTTGAGCAAACCGCTGGTGGCCGCATCGCTCGCGCCCTTCGACGGGCAGCTCTCGACCTTCAAGGCTTATTTGGGCCCGCCGCATCCCTGTTATCGCTGTCTTTTCCGCGAGCCACCGCCCCCCGATTCGGTTCCGCGCTGCGAAACCGCGGGCATTCTGGGCGCGGTCGCGGGAGTGATGGGAACATTGCAGGCGACCGAAGTGCTGAAGGAACTGCTGGGCATCGGCGAAAGCCTCTCCGGCACCCTGCTCCTCTACGAGGCGCTGCGGGCGCAGTTCCATCGGGTGCGCATACCGCGCGATCCGCAATGCCCCACCTGTGGGACTCGGGAGTGACCTTTTGTCACCGGCGCCTTCGAAGTACCCAAGTTGGGATCGCTCACGCTTGCCGCACGCTTGGGCAACTTTAACGCCAATCCCGCGGACGACCCGATGGTCGTATTCGATCGCTTGATGGCCGCCACGCTGCAACGGCTCGAAATCCGCTAAGACGATGATTCCTTGGTCTCGCACGCAATCGCGATCGCGGCCAAGGAGGACGGCAAGACAGTGGAGCAGGTGCGGGGAAGCGCCATTGCCCTGCTGCAGGGACAACGCCAGAGCTTCGGCCATGCCCCCCAACGGCCAAGATGGTGGATACGTTGATCGCCTTCGTGCAGCAGCCGAAGACGATCACGATTGCCCTGGAACCGCATCCTCCTCTGACCTTCGCCGAGTTCGACAAGCTGTCGAGCACCATGGCGCCGGCCGACGTGCCCAAGCGTCTCGGCCTATCCGTGCACTGAAGCGCTCGATTGGAGCACCCGTCGCGATAGCCGGGTTGTCTGCTGACAAGTTCGCGTTGTGGCGGCGTCGCAGCGCAGGCTACATTGGCCGCCATGGTCGACGAGGTGGCGGCGCAAGCGAAATCGCGATGGTCGGGATTCGTCCATGCCGCCGCCGGCTCGGCGATCCTGATCTGGGGGGCGACGCCGCTCGCAACTCGGATAGCTGTGCTGGCGATCGATCCGCTCGCGGTTGGCGTCCTACGCACCCTGCTTGCGGCGCTGCTCGTGCTGCCGCTCGCGCTCGCGCTTCGTCTCCGATATCCGCACAACGGCAGACAATGGTTGCTGCTGACGATCTCGGCCATCGGCGGCTTCGTGATTTTTCCGCTCTTGTTCGGCCTGGGCGTGCGCTGGACCTCAACGTCGCATGCGGCCCTGATCGTCGCCGCAGCGCCGCTTTTCACGGCAATCATCGGCGCGGTGGTGGAGCGACGCCGGCTATCGCCCGGCTGGTGGCTCGGTGCCGCGCTTGCCATGGCGGGCGAGGCGGTCTTGATCGTGTTTCGCGCGGGCGGCAGCAGCGAGGCGAGCGTCGCGGGGGACTTGATGGTGCTGCTCGCCAATCTGGGTTCCGCTTCGGGTTATGTCGCGGGCGCGAGGCTCGCGCGCGACATCACCACCTGGGGCACCACCTTCTGGGGGATCGTCGTGGGCGCGCTATGTCTGCTGCCGATTGTTCCTTTTACTCTGGGCCCCGCCGCTTGGCATGATGCGGGACTGCCCGCGTGGGGTGCCGTTGCCTATTTGGCGCTGGGCGCAACCATCCTCGGATATGTCTGCTGGTACTGGGCGCTGCGGCAAGGCGGGATCGCGCGCATCGGCACGATGCAATTCCTCCAGCCGCTGGTGGCGCTGGTGCTGGCGATGCTGGTATTGCACGAAGAGGTAACGCCACCACTAGCATTCGCCGGGATGCTGATCGTCGCGGGGGTGGCGCAGGCGCAGCGCCGCTAATCAGGATAGGGGGAGTCGCGCGGCTTCCCCCTTATCCCGATTAGGCCAATCCACTACGCCAACCTTGACCACGGGTTATCGCGGGATTAGAGGAAGAATCCGTGCGCGGTCCGTCGGGGAACTTTGCCGGCATTGTGTTCGCGATGATGCGTCTCCTTCGCATCGCTGGCGTTGCGCTCGTCCTCGCCTCGGCGCCGGCGGCTCTCGCCGAAAACGCCCCGCCGCTGCCGCGCTTTGCGATCCTAAGCAAGGACAGGGTGAATCTCCGGGTCGGCCCGGGTGAGCAATACCGGATCGAGTGGGAGTATCGCCGCAAGGGCTATCCCGTCGAAGTGATCGCGAAGAGCGATGTCTGGCGCAAAGTCCGCGACTGGCAGGGCACCGAGGGTTGGGTGCACCAGACCATGATCGCCGAGCAGCGCAACGTCATCATCCGAGGCGAGGTGCGTGCGTTGCGCGCGGCGGCCGATGCCGGCTCCGCGACGGTGGCACGCGCCGAGCCCGGCGTCATTGCCAAGTTGCTCGAATGTCATGGCACCTGGTGCCGCATAGAAGTGCAGGGTATCCGCGGCTGGCTCGCGCGCGGCGATGTCTGGGGCGTCTTTCCCGACGAGACCGTGCCGTAGCACATAAGTTAGCCAACCACCGAGTCACAGAGACACCGAGAAAACTAATGGGCGTTTCGCGCCGCTCCCGGCTCTCAGTGCCTCGGTGGTGAATCCTTAAGTCCATCGCTTATTGGCGAACGCGCAAGCTCTCAAGCGCCAAGGTTGCATCGGATGGGGTGCGGTGGCTAAGCTCCCGCCATCATCCCGAACCCGCAATCGGAGGCGCTCATGTATTCGGACGTTTCGCTGTTCATCGACGGCCAGTGGACCAAGGGGTCGGGCGGCCGCGACCGGGACGTACTCAATCCCGCGACCGGCGACCCCATCGGCAAGGTGGCGCACGCCTCCACCGGCGATCTCGATCGCGCGCTTGCGGCGGCGGCCAAGGGTTTCGAGGCTTGGCGCAAGGTCTCGGCGATGGACCGCTACAAGGTGATGCGCAAGGCCGCCGATCTCCTGCGAAGCCGCGCCGACGCGATCGCCGAGATCATGACCATGGAGCAGGGCAAGCCGATCGCCGAGGCTAAGCTCGAGATCTTGAACGGCGGCGATCTCATCGATTGGTTCGCGGAGGAGGGTCGGCGGACTTATGGCCGGGTGATCCCGGCGCGCGCCCAAGGCGTCTATCAGCTTGTGGTGAAGGAGCCGGTGGGGCCGGTGGCGGCGTTCACGCCGTGGAACTTCCCGGTCAACCAAGCCGTGCGCAAGATTAGCTGCGCGGTCGCAACCGGCTGCTCGATCGTGATCAAAGGACCCGAGGACACGCCCGCGAGTTGCGCCGAGTTGGTTCGTTGCTTCGCGGAGGCGGGCGTGCCCGCCGGCGTCATCAACTTGGTGTTCGGCGTGCCGTCCGAGGTCTCGGAGTACCTGATACCGCATCCGATCATCCGCAAGGTCACCTTCACCGGCTCGGTGCCGGTGGGCAAGCAGCTCGCCGCACTCGCGGGCAAGTACATGAAGCGGGTCACCATGGAGCTCGGCGGACATTCGCCGGCAATCGTGTTCGAGGATGCCGATGTCGAATCAGCCGCGAAACTGCTGGCGGGCGCCAAGTTCCGCAATGCAGGGCAGGTTTGCGTCTCGCCGACCCGCTTCCTCATCCATGAATCGATCTACGGCAAATTCGTCGATCGTTTCGTGGCGCAGGCGAAGGCGGTCAAGGTCGGGAGCGGCCTCGACCCCGAAACGCGGATGGGCCCGCTCGCCCATGGGAGGCGCATCGAGGTGATGGAGAGCTTCGTCTCCGACGCCGTCCAGCACGGCGCCAAGATCGAGACCGGCGGCAAGCGCATCGGCAACAAGGGCTTTTTCTTCGAGCCGACGGTGATGACCAACGTGCCGCTCGAGGCGAAGATCATGAACGAGGAGCCGTTCGGTCCGCTGGCGCCGATCGCGCCCTTCAGCAAGTTCGAAGAGGTCGCCGAGGAGGCGAACCGGCTTCCCTATGGGCTTGCCGCCTATGCCTTCACGAAATCGGCCAAGACCGCCGCGGCGATCTCCTCGGCGGTCGAGACCGGCATGATCTCGATCAACCACTTCGGCCTGGCGCTCCCCGAAGTCCCCTTCGGCGGCGTCAAGGATTCGGGCTACGGCAGCGAAGGCGGCACCGAGGCGCTTGAGGCGTATCTCGTGACCAAGTTCGTGAGCCAAATCGGGATTTGAGGAATTCCCGTCACCCACTCGCGCTTCGACGGGTTCAACGCTCGCGCCCCCTCCCCATCGGGGAGGGGGTGATGGGGAGCGCCGGAGCTAGTTCAAATCCTCGCTGAGCGCGCGCCGCGTCGCCTCGGGAACGGTCGCCATGTGGCCATAGGCGGGGTGGTCGATCCCGATCATGAGGGGGATCGCGCGATCGCGGAACTTTTCCTTTTGCGCCGCGCTCAGCGGAAATTTCAGGAATTGCACCGCCGACGCCTTGCCTTCGGGGCTGGTGTTTTCGCGGGTAGAATCGGCGGCGCCGGCCACGCGCTCGCCGCCCAGCAGCAAGAACGTGCGGTGCTCGATCCCACCCAGCCGATGCAGCATCGCGTCGCGACGGCGCGGTTCCTCGATCTCCACCATCATGGTGGCGCTCAACTCGCTGCCGTTCGGGATCATGGGATTATAGGCCGCGAGCTCGTCGGCGATTTGTTCCTCGCCCCCGCGTTCGATGTGCAGCATCTCCTGCACCTGGAGCCACATGGTGTCGCGGTTCTCGAAATAGAAGGTGACGAAAGGGCCGACCTCGACGCGTCGGTTGCGTTTCATCTCGGCGACGCGGCGGCGGTGCTCGCGGCGCTCGGCGGCGTACCGCTCCGGCGGCAGGATGTCGGCGCGCGTCAGTTGGCGATTAGCCACGGGCAGGTTCCGCGATCAACCCATAGGACAGCGCCATGAGCTCGATCGGATGCATCGGGGCGTGCGCGTGCGCCTTGGCTTCGCCGTCCAGCAGCGCCATCCCCTGCGCTATGTGGGCTCCGGCGAGCGGGCATTCCGAGGCGAGATAGGCCTTGGCGTTGCGCGCGGCCTGGCGCGCCACGGGTTTCCCGACCTTGAGCGCCACGTCGAAGTTCTCGCGCATCATGCCCCAGGAGCCGCCGTGACCGGAACAGCGCTCGATCACGGCCACGTCCGCTTCCGGCAGCAAGCGCAGCAGCTCCGCACCCTTGGGGCCCATGTTTTGCGCGCGGCTGTGGCAGGCAAGGTGGAAGGAAACCCCGCCGGGGAGTGGCTTCATGCCGGGGGCGAGGCCCTCCTTGCGCGCGATCGCAACCACGTATTCGCTTACGTCGTAGGTCGCCTGCGCCAGCTTCTTGATCGACTGGTCCTTCGGCAGCAGCAGCGGCCACTCGAATTTGAGCATCAGCGCGCAGGACGGAACCAGCGCCACGACGTCGTAACCCCCGTCGATGGCGGGGCCGAGCGCCAGCGCGGTCGCGCGCGCAGCCTCTGCCACCGCATTCAGATCGCCTTGCTCGAACTTCGGCATCCCGCAGCAGCCGGGATAAGCGAGCTCGGTCTCGACCCCGTTGTGCGCGAGTACCGCCCGCGCCGCCATTCCCAGCGACGCCCGGTTGAAGTTGGCAATGCAGGTGGCGTAGAGCATGGCCTTGCGCCGGCCGAAGGCGGGGGCTTCGGGATTGGGCGCCGGCGCCTCGCGCGCCAGCAATGTCCGGCTTTCGTACCGCGGCAGGTCGGCACGGTGATCGATGCCGGCGGCCCTCTCCATAAGGGGCCGGGTGAGAGCATTGCCGGTGCGCATCGCCCAGTTGGCGAGCGGTGCCACTTTGCTTGCGAGCTTGCCGTTGCGATCGACGGCGGTGATCTGGCGGCGCGACCATGCGACTTCGCCGGCACTGAACTCGGCCGCGCGGTGCCGCAACATCAAGTGCGGAAAATCGACATTGAATTCATGCGGCGGCACATAGGGGCATTTGGTCATGAAGCAGAGGTCGCAGAGGGTGCAGGCATCGGCGACCTTGGCGTAGTCCTTGCGATCGACGCCGTCGACCTCTCCGGTCGCGGAGTTGTCGATGAGGTCGAAAAGCCGGGGGAAGCTGTCGCAGAGATTGAAGCAGCGGCGGCAGCCATGACAGATCTCGAATACTCGCTGCATCTCGGCCGCGATCTGCTCGCGGTCAAAAAATGCCGGGTTCTGCCAATCGATCGGGTGGCGGACGGGCGCCTCGAGACTGCCTTCGCGCATGAGAATCCCTCCGTCACTAATCAGACGGCGGCGCTAAGAAGGGCGCCGTCGATCGACGGCGCCTAGTATGGCGGATTTGAAGTTCCTCCAATTCGGGCCGCTCGCTTGAGAAAAACTTCGAATCCAGAAGCCGCACAGACTCATTTATTTGCTAGCGTCCCCTTGATTCCGAAGTTCGCATAAGAGCGTGCCGAAAGGACGTGCGAACTTCGGAATCGGAACACTAGGTCGATCGATCTGCGCCAAATGCTCAGCCGAGCGTGTCCAGCGCTTTTTGGAAGCGGCCGGCGTGCGACTTCTCGGCCTTGGCCAAGGTCTCGAACCAGTCGGCGATCTCGTCAAAGCCTTCCTGACGAGCGGCCCGCGCCATGCCCGGATACATATCTGTGTATTCGTGCGTCTCGCCCGCGATAGCCGCGCGCAGGTTTTCCGGCGTGGCGCCGATGGGCTTGCCGGTTGCGGGATCGCCCACTTCCTCGAGGAATTCCAGATGGCCATGCGCGTGACCGGTCTCGCCCTCTGCCGTCGAGCGGAAAACGGCGGCGACATCGTTGTAGCCTTCGACGTCCGCCTTCTGCGCGAAATAGAGATAGCGGCGATTGGCTTGGCTCTCCCCGGCGAATGCGGCCTTTAGGTTCTCTTCTGTCTTGGTTCCCTTGAGCGACGGCATGTCGTCCTCCTCCTTGTCGGCTGGTGGATGGTTATATGACCCCGAATGGGGATTTAGTCAATACACTGGAATTGTTCTAATGTCGTGGCAGAGGGGTAGGAAACCGCCACTCAAGCCGTGCGGTCGCTCGCCACGCGAATGATGACGTCGACGCGTCGGATCGCCGTGCCTGGGGGTGCCGACGGTAGCTGCACGACGCCCACGTCGCCACTTGGGATGTCCTGCAGCCGCCCGGTTTCCTCGAAGAAGAAGTGATGGTGGTTGGTGACGTTGGTGTCGAAATAGGAGCGGCCCGGATCAACCACGACCTCGCGCAACAGCCCAGCGGCGATGAATTGATGCAAGGTGTTGTAAACGGTCGCGAGCGAAACCCGCACGGCCGCAGCCTGCGCCTCGCCATGGAGTTGCTCGGCGGTCACGTGCCGGTCGCCCTTGTCGAACAACAGCCGCGCGAGCGCCAATCGCTGCCGCGTCGGCCGCAGCTTGGCGGTACGCAGCAATTCGAGCGCGTTGGCGAAAGGCCTATGGGCGGCGAGTACAGGCATCGCAGGCATCTGCCGCTTAGATCGGATTGATGCGAGACTAGCGCAAGGGCGACGGCAGCGCAAATTGGCTCTGGTGTAGCAAGCCAGGCCAGACCTTTTGTAACATTAATGTCATATCGAGACCGTAGCCTTTTGACCGCCGCGTGATCGGCGACCGATACGGTTAACAGTGCTTGCGGCCGAGGGACGAGGGGGAGAGGCATGACCGAAGCGACCGTCGCGCGGCATCCCGCGCATCATCATCCGCTGCATCCTTCGCGCGAGCCGCGCTGGACCGCCCGCGCAACCAACTTCGGTGTTTTCGCGATCCTAGCGGTGGGCTCAGTCTATGCCGTGACGGCGCTGGTGGGCGACCTCTCCGAGATGCCGCGGACCACCACCATCCTTCCCTTCGTGCTCCTGGGCGTGGCCTTGCTGATCGCGCTCGGTTTCGAATTCGTCAACGGCTTTCATGACACCGCGAACGCGGTCGCGACCGTGATCTACACGCATTCGCTGCCGGCCCAAGTCGCGGTGGTCTGGTCGGGCATTTGGAATTTCCTCGGTGTCGTAACCTCGGCCGGGCTCGTCGCCTATACCATTGTCTCGCTCCTGCCGGTCGAGCTGATCCTCCAAGTCGGGTCGTCGGCGGGTTTCGCCATGGTGTTCGCGCTGTTGATCGCGGCGATCATCTGGAACGTCGGCACTTGGTACTTCGGGATTCCGAATTCGAGCTCCCACGCGCTTATCGGCTCGATCATCGGCGTCGGTCTCGCGAACCAGCTCATGGGCGGCCCCAATGGCACCAGCGGTGTCGATTGGAGCCAGGCGACCGGCGTGTTCCGTTCGTTGGCATTCTCGCCGGTGGTGGGCTTCATCTTGTCGGCGATTTTGCTTCTCGTGGCAAAAGTCGCCCTGCCGTTTCCGAAGCTCTACAAGGCACCCGAGGGTGCTGCGCCGCCGCCCCATTGGATCCGGATGCTGCTGATCCTGACTTGCACGGGCGTCAGCTTCTTCCATGGATCGAATGACGGGCAGAAGGGCATGGGCCTCATCATGCTGATCCTGATCGGCACCGTTCCCACCGCCTACGCGCTCAACCATGCGGTCGGGGCCGATCATGTGCCGGTCTTCCTTCAGCGCAGCGAGCGCGCGGAAGCCGTGTTGGCGAAGCATGGCGGCGACGGGACCAGTGTCAATCCGCGCAAGGACTTGACTGAAGCTATCCGCGACCGCGAAGTAACCCCGCAGTCGCTGCCGGCGCTCCGTCTGCTGATCGCCGACATCGCGCGGCAGGTCAGCGAATACGGGTCTCTCTCGCGGGTCCCGGCGGAGCAGACCTCGAACGTGCGCAACGACATGTATCTTGTGAGCGAGATGCTGTCGCGGATCGCGAAGAACGGCGAGCCGAAGTTGGATGCGGCCGAGCAAGCCGATCTCAAGGCTTACAAGGGCGATATCGACAACGCCACCAAGTTCATTCCCCTCTGGGTCAAGGTGGCGGTCGCGATCGCGCTTGGCCTGGGCACGATGATCGGCTGGAAGCGGATCGTCGTCACTGTCGGCGAAAAGATCGGCAAGACGCACTTGACCTACGGACAGGGTGCTTCGGCGGAGATCATCGCCATGGCGACCATCGGCGCGGCCGATGTCTGGGGCTGGCCGGTGAGCACGACCCATGTATTGTCGTCGGGCGTTGCCGGCACCATGGCGGCGAACCGCTCCGGCCTGCAGTGGTCGACGATCCGGAGCTTGATTTTGGCGTGGGTGACGACGCTCCCAGCCGCGATCATGCTCGCGGGCTGTCTATTCTGGATCTTCCGCCATACGTTTTAGGGACGCAGCTCGGTTCTAGTAGTGTCCCCATGATTCCGAAGTTCGCATCTGAGCTTGGCCGTTTGGTCATGCGAACTTCGGAATCGGGACACTAGGGCGCGCTCGGTGCCGGCCGTTCGCTGGGGCGCCTGAACCATCGGAGCACGCGGCCGTCGATCGCGGCCAAGCTCAGGAAGATGAGGCCGAGGCCCAGGAACGCGCTCTGAGAGAAGCGTTCGCCGAGCACGATCGCGCCCAGTATCAGCGCCATCGGTGGCATCAGCACCGTCACCAGCAGCAGGTTGGTCGCACCGGCAGTCTTGAGAATACGGAAGTAAAGCCAATAGGCGAGGGCGGTGGCGATCACCGCCTGTGCCACGACCGCACCCCACGCGATGACGCTCGGCGCGAGCGTCCAGGGATGATCGCGCAGCAGCGCCAACGGCAGCATGGTGATCGCGGAGCATGTCACCATGCCCGCGGCCGGCACCGCTACCGGGAGCGCACGGAAGCGCCGGCCCCAGAGACCCGCGAAGGCGTACGAGATCGGCGCCAGCAACGCCACCAGCTCGGCGATGACGTCATGGCCGAGGCCCGCGAGCGCACCGGGACCGATGAGCGCGATCACGCCCATGAAGCCCAGCAGCACGCCCGCAAGTTTGGCGCGGGTGAGCTTTTCGTCTGCGGTCATGACGTGACAAACCAAGGCGGTCGTAACCGGCGTGAGTGCGTTGATGATCGAGGCGAGGCCGCTGCTGATGGATTGCTGAGCCCAAACGAAGAGCGTGAACGGCAGCGCGTTGTTGAGGAGCCCCATAACGAAAAACTCGGCCCAGATCCTGGGCGAGCGGGGCATGCGCGCTCCTTGGGCATGCACCAGCGCCAGCAGCAGCGGTGCCGCGATTGCAAGCCGTAGCATCACCGCGGTGAGCGGCGGGAAATCGGCGAGCGCCAGGCGGTTGAACATGAATACACCGCCCCATGCCGCGCTCAGCGCCAGAAGGTAGCTCCACTCCGCGCCACCCATGCGCTGCTGCACCGAAGTCATCGCCAATCCCCGCGCTGTTGGATGGTCGACTGTGGCAAGCGGGTGCGAAGGCTGCGACCCGATTCTTGCCGTCGAATTCCGCAGGGAACCGGGGACGGTCGATTAGATTACGGGGATGATCGGGATTGGGGAGAACTCGTCGCCACTCCACGAAATTCGTCCAATCCAATCGCGGAACGGGTCGACGAGCGCACCTCCGGCAGTTTCGCTGTTCCGATCTCATGACGAGAGGGAGGAATGGGGCGAATTGCCGCGATCCCCCCATCATCCCCTCACTCTCTATCGAGTTTCTCAAAATCGAGCGCGTATTGGTAGCGGCTACTTGATCTCCGCGAGCGCCACCCGATCGACGCCGCTGCAAGCGAGCGCCAAATTGCCATCGCGGGTCGGCATCATGTTGCGCACGACGCCACCCCCCGAAGGAATGGGCCAGGTCTGGAACTTCTGCGTCAGGGGATCGAAGCGAACGAGCGTGTTGGGGTTGGTACCGGTTTCGACGTACCAGATCGCGTTCTTGACGACGGTGATGGCGTAGGGCTGCGCCTCGCGTCCGCCCGGCGACGGCCATTCTAGCACCGCGCCGGTCGCGGAGTAGAGCCGGCCCAGATATCCCCGCGCGTAATCCGTGTACCAGATGATGTCGTCGGCGGTGATGGCGATGCGGCGCGGCCGAGCGCCCGGATTGGGCAGCGCGTACTCGCGGATCACCATGGTCTCGGGATCGATGCGGCCGATCTTGTTGCTGCCGAACTCGTCGAAGAACGGTACGCCCGTGGACGTCACCACCATGCCATAGGGGTTGGCGCGTGGCGTCGGCGGCGTCACCAGCTTGATGGCGCCGGTTGCGGGATCAAGTCGCCCCACCTTGTTCGCGCTCTGCACGGTGAACCAGAGGATGCCCTTCTGATCGAAAACCAAGGTGTGCGGATCGCGCGCGTCGGGATCAGGCAGGGGATAGCGCGTGACGGTGCCGGTCGCGGGATCGAGCTTGCCGATATAGCCGCCGAAATTCGCGGTGAACCAGACCTTGCCGTCCCGGTCGAAGACGAGGCCGTGCGGGCCCGATCCCTCGGGCACATGATATTCCCTAAATTGTCCGGTTTCGGGATCGAGCCGGCCCAGCACATTCGCCATCTGCCCCGAATACCAGAGGCTGCCGTCGGGTGCCGCAAGCGGGTCGTGCGGGCGCGATCCCGGCGTCGGCACGGTCCATTCCTTGATCTCGACCTTGACGTCGCCCGCCAGCAGCACCGCAGACGGACGTGCGCGCGCCGGGAAATTGGTCGCGAGATACTGCGTCAGTTGATCGACGCGGTCGCGCGGAACCGGGGCGCCCACGTTGATCATCATGGCGATCACCGTGCGCCACTCAGACTCCGAATAGCCGCCGTTGGTGACCCGCTTCAGGTCGTGGCAGGCGATGCAAGCAGACTGCACGGTCTCCCTGCCAGGTCCCGGCGGCAACTCGCCCTGGGCCATGGCCGGCAGCGACAGCGCAGTGATCGCAATGGCGAGCCAGTATTTCATCGGCGACCTCATCCGGTCCCCGTCACCCGTGCGCGCGCTAAATCGTACTCGCTCTTGAGGCGTTGGACCAGATCAGCCGCGCTCACGATCGCCTTGACCGCGCCGATGCCCTGGCCCGCGCCCCAGATATCGCGCCAGGCCTTGGGCCGGCTGCTGCCGGAGGCAAAGTTCATCTTCGTCGAGTCCGATTGCGGCAAGGCGTCGGGGTCGAGGCCCGCGCGCGCGACCGATGGCTTCAAATAATTGCCGTGAACGCCGCTGAAGTAATTCGTATAGACGATGTCTGAGGCGCCGCACTCGACGATCATCTGCTTGTACTCCGCCTCGGCGTTGCTTTCTTGGGTTGCGATGAAGGCGGAACCCACATAGGCAAGATCGGCGCCGATCGCCTCGGCCGCCAGCACGCCGCGGCCCGTCGAGATCGCTCCCGAAAGCACGAGGGGACCCGACCACCATTCGCGGATTTCCTCAATGAGCGCAAAGGGCGAGATCGCGCCCGCATGTCCGCCGGCGCCGGCTGCGACCGCGATCAGCCCGTCCGCACCCTTGTCGATCGCTTTCCGCGCGAACGTATTGTGGATGACGTCGTGCAGCACGATGCCGCCATAGCCGTGCACGGCATGGTTCACTTCCTCCCGCGCGCCCAGCGAGGTGATGACGATCGGCACGCGATGCTTGAGGCAGAGTTCGAGGTCGTGCTCCAGCCGCACATTGGACTTATGCACGATCTGATTGACCGCAAACGGTGCCGCAGGCCGATCGGGATGCCTTGCGTCGTGCGCCGCCAGTTCATGGCTGATCAGCGTGAGCCATTCGTCCAGCAATTCCGGCGGCCGCGCATTGAGCGCGGGGAAGCTGCCGACGATCCCAGCCTTGCACTGCGCGATGACGAGATCGGGCACCGAGACCCTGAACATCGGCGCGCCGATGACCGGCAGCACCAAGCGTCCCCGCAAAACCGCCGGCAATGTCATCGCAGTGTTCCCTGGCCCGGTTCAATAAGCGCGTGGAATCAAAGATGCACCACGAAGGCGCCGAGGTCACGAAGGTTCGCGTTTCTGCGTGGCCTTCATTTCTCTGTGATGAATCTTGTCATATAAACACGTACGTATCGCCGGCGGATGACAGGCGGTAGTTTGATCGAATACAGAAATCTATTCCGCTATTCGGCGGGCAAGGGGAGGAAAAAAATGATACTGCGACATCCCGCGACATGTTTCTGCTGCGGCGCCTTCAGCCGGCGGCGGTTCTTGATGGCGGCCGGTGCCGCCGCCGCGGTGTTTGCCTGGAAGCCGGATCGCGGTCTCGCTGACGAGGCTGTGCGGTCGATTCCCTACGAGTCCGTGCCCGATCCGGTACGGCTGCCGAGCGACATGTATTTCGGCGAATGCTCGGGCGTGGCGCTCAATTCCAAAGGCCATGTGTTCGTGCTGTCGCGCGGCAACACCAGCGGTCCCGCTTACGCCGCGGCTGCGACTCAGCTTCTCGAATTCGGCCCCGACGGCCGCTTCATCCGCGAGATCGGCAAGCATCTCTACGCCTGGTCCTTTGCCCACACCGTGAAGGTCGATGTGCAGGACAACATCTGGGTTACCGACAAGGGCTCGGACATGGTGATCAAGTTTACACCCGAAGGCCGCGTCGCCATGGTGTTCGGGCGCAAGCAGGAGGCCTCCGACGAAGACACCGCCCCCCTGAAGCATCCGAACCCGCCGCTCCCCGCCGAGCCCGGCCGCTTCCGTCAGGTGACCGATGTCGCCTGGGACGCGCACGGCAATACCTACATCAGCGACGGCTATATCAACTCGCGCATCGCCAAAGTGGACAAGAATGGCGATTGGGTGAAGTCTTGGGGCGACCGCGGCACGGCCCCCGGCCAATTCCACACGCCCCACAGCATCGCCGTCGATGCCAAGGGACTCGTCTACGTCGCCGATCGCAGCAACCGGCGAATTCAGGTATTCGACGGCGAGGGCAATTTCCAGCGCCAGTTCACGATCGACGTGCCGGTACCAACAGGCGCGAAGCCGGCGATCGGCAATATTCCGAACGAGGCCGTGATCGCCGCGGGCACCATGGCGCCGGGCTCGCCCTGGGCGATCTGCATCTCACCCGGGCCCAATCAAGTGCTCTACAGCTCCGATGCCTGGCCGGGCCGCATCTACAAGCTGACGCTGGACGGCAAACTGCTGGGCGTGCTCGGTCAATCCGGCAAACAGCCAAAGCAATTCGGCTGGATCCATGAAATGGCCTGTCCCAAGGAGAACGTGCTCTATGTGGCGGAACTCCTGAACTGGCGGGTGCAGAAGCTGGTGCTGCACGGGTAGGTGTTGAGAAGACCTGCGAAGTGGGCCTCACCGTGTGGGGCGGCTCATCGTGCCCCGGGTCAATCCCCGGTCTGCAGGCGCTCCACCAGCTCCTTCACCGTGGGGATGAAGCCGTTGCTGTAGAAGGGGTCGCTTGCGAAGCGATAGGCGTTGTGGCCCGCGAACATGAGCTGGTCTTCGACGTCGCTCGAATGGCGGATCAACTGCAGGGTTTTCTGGATACAGAAGCTGCGCGGGTCGGCTTTCTTGCCGGTAGTGCCCTGCTCGTTCTGCGCCCAGTTCGAGAATTGGCATGCGGAGAGACAGCCCATGCAGTTGATCTGATCGTTGCGGATTTCCAGTGCCTTCGCGGGGGTCACGAACACCAGTGTCGAATCAGGCGTGCGCAGCGCCTCGGTGAAACCCTCGGCGACCCAACCTTGCGCGCGGTCGCGGTCGTGCGGCGTGCAATAAACGAGACGATGGCGCGCGCCTACCTCAAGCGGCGCCAAGTGATCGCCCACGGGTTCGACCGTATAAGCGATCTGCCGTTCCGAGCGTTGCGTCATCTCGCGCAGAAAATCGTTGCGCACGGCCGAGGAGTAGAAGCCAGTGGGACTGAAACGGTTCAGATAGACGTCGCCTTCCTTGAGGGTGAGGAGCTTCCGCTTCCAGGCGTCCGAGATCGGGCTCTCCTTGGTGAGGAGCGGTCGGGTCCCGAACTGAAACGCCACGGGGCCGAGCTCGGGATTGTCGATCCAGTCTTCCCATTCCCTCAAATACCAGACGCCGCCCGCCATGAAGACGGGCGTGGTGTCGAGCCCGTACTCGCGCATCAACTCGCGCAACTGCTTGACGCGCGGATAGGGCGCGCCGGGCTTCTCGGGGTCCTCGCTGTTGGAAAGGCCGTTGTGGCCGCCGGCGAGCCACGGATCCTCATACACGACGCCGCCCAACCATTCGCGGAACTTGTGATAGGCGCGCTTCCAAAGCGCGTTGAAGGCTCGGGCCGACGAGACGATCGGGTAATAGTGCACGCCATAGCGCGCGCAGATTTCCGCGATGCGATAGGGCATGCCGGCGCCGCAGGTGACGCCGTTGATGAGGCCGCGCGCGCCTTCGAGCACGCCGTGCAGGATGCGCTCGGCTGCCGCCATCTCCCAAAGCACGTTCATGTGGATGCGGCCCTGCCCGCCCGCACGCTCCCAAGCGACGCGCGCTTGGTAGATGCCGCCGGCGATCGCGTAGCGGATCAGCTCCTCGTGACGCTCGCGCCGGGTCCCGCCGCTATAGGTCTGCGGGATGCGAAGTCCTTCGACATCGGTGCTGTCGGCATTGACGCCGGAGAAGGTACCGACCCCGCCCGAGGCCGCCCAAGCACCCGAACTTTCGCCGTTGGAGACGGATATCCCCTTACCGCCCTCGACCAGCGGGAGTACTTCCCGGCCGGAAATAATTAACGGATTCAATGCTTTCACAGCAGTCCCCAGTTTCCTTGCCCGACCGCTCGCGGCTTCTTGTTACTCCTTATGTATGAGCGGCGGGGCGAATAATCAAATTGTCGCTTCACGCGCCGCCGCAGTGAGCAGATCGGGCCGGTTGGTGAAGAGCGCCAAGACGCCCCAGCGATAAAGCTCCGCCGCGCGCTCGGCATCGTTGACCGTGTAAGCGAAGAGCGGCAACCCCGCTTGTCCGACCATGGCAACTGTGGCGCGGTCGAGACGGCGGTGATCGGCGTGGATGGCGCTCACGCCGAGCCGATCAGCCGCCTGGCGCCAATCGGCAGGAAGTGCTCCCACCGTCAGCGCACGCGCGATTCCCGGTGCCGATTCCTGGGCGCGCGCAAGCGCCGGGCGCTGAAAGCTTGAGACCATGGGCGCTGGAAGATGCGCGGGCCAACGTTTGGCGAGCATCGCGACCGCCGCCTCGGCGGTCGCGGCCTCTTGGCCAGGCGAAGGTTTGATCTCCACGACCGCGCCAAGCTCGAGTTCATCCAGCAGCGCAATTGTTTCTTCGAGGGTCGGGATGCGCGCGCCCTTGAACGCCGCGCCGAACCACGATCCGGCATCGAGGCGCTTCAAATCGGCGAGAGTGAGTGCTGCCACCGCGCCCTTGCCGTCCGTCGTGCGATCGACCGTGTCGTCGTGAATCACCACCGGCACGCCGTCGGCCGAAAGATGCACGTCGAACTCGACCCAGCGCGCGCCGAGCGCCGCGGCCTTGCGAAAGCCTGCTTCGGTGTTCTCGGCCGCCAGATCGGCGGCGCCGCGGTGGCCGATGAGGCGTGGCAGCGCATCGACTGCCCTCGGCCGGCGCGCGGCTGCTGCGGTCATGGGCGAGGCTTCAGGACGAGGCCGCCTGCCCGCCGCTGTCGCGCTCGCGCCGACGTGCGTCGCGCTCTGCCTCGAGCTTGGCGGAAATGTCCTCGCCGGTCTGCTGATCGACCTGCTTCATGCTGAGCTTGACCTTGCCGCGGTCGTCAAAGCCCAGCACTTTGACTTTCACCATGTCGCCGACCTTCACCACATCGGCGGTTTTCGCGACCCGGTGCGGCGCCAACTCGCTGATGTGGACGAGCCCATCGCGCGCGCCCAGGAAATTCACGAAGGCGCCGAAGTCCATCACTTTAACGACCTTGCCATTATAGATCACGCCAACCTCGGGCTCGGCGACGATGCCGCGGATCCAGTCGATCGCGGCCTTGGAGGCGTCGGCATCGACGGCGGCGACCTTCACCGTGCCGTCGTCCTCGATGTCGATCTTGGCACCGGTCACCTCGGTGATCTCGCGGATCACCTTGCCGCCCGAACCGATGACCTCGCGGATCTTGTCTTTGGGAATGTGGATAGTGGTGATGCGCGGTGCGTTCTGATTGACGGCAGCACGCGCCTCGGCGAGCGCCTTCGCCATTTCCTCGAGGATGTGCAGGCGGCCCGCTCTCGCCTGATCGAGCGCCACGCGCATGATCTCCTCGGTGACCGAGGTGATCTTGATGTCCATCTGCAGCGCGGTGACGCCGCTTTCGGTGCCCGCCACCTTGAAGTCCATGTCGCCGAGGTGATCCTCGTCGCCGAGGATGTCGGACAGCACCGCGAAGCGCTCTTGCTCCTTGATCAAACCCATGGCGATGCCGGCGACCGGCTTCCTGAGCGGCACGCCCGCGTCCATGAGGGAGAGCGAAGCGCCGCAGACCGACGCCATGGAGGAGGAGCCGTTCGACTCCGTGATCTCGGAGACCACGCGAACCGTGTAGGGGAAGGCTTCCTTCTCCGGCAGCAGCGGATGAATGGCGCGCCAGGCGAGCTTGCCGTGACCGATCTCACGCCGGCCGGGCGAACCCATGCGGCCGGCCTCGCCGGTCGAATAGGGCGGGAAATTATAGTGCAGCATGAAATGCGAGCGGTACTCGCCTTCAAGCGCGTCGATGATCTGCTCGTCCTGGCCGGTGCCCAGCGTCGTCACCACCATCGCCTGGGTCTCGCCACGAGTGAACAGGGCCGATCCGTGCGCGCGCGGCAGCACGCTGACCTCGCAGGCAATCGGCCGCACCGTCTTGGTGTCGCGTCCGTCGATCCGCCGCCCGTGTTCCAGGATCGCGCCGCGCACGATCTCCTTCTCCAGCTCCTTGACCATCTTGAGCGCGGTGGTCTTTTGCGGCTCCTCGGGGAAGATTTGCGCAACCTTCACCTTGATCGCGTCGAGCCGGTTGCTGCGCGCCTGCTTCTGTTGCTCGGCATAGGCTGCGGCGATATCGCTTGCAACCGCCCCGCGGAGCTTAGCCTCGATCTCCTCGGCCTCATGCGAAGCGGGCAACAGATCCCAGGGATCGCGCGCACAAGCCTCGGCGAGCTCGATAATCGCCTGGATCACCGGCTGGAACTGCTGATGTCCGAACGTGACGGCGCCCAGCATTACCTGTTCCGAAAGCTCCTTCGCTTCGGATTCCACCATCAGCACGCCTTCCCCTGTTCCTGCCACCACCAAGTCGAGCTGGCTCACCGGCATCTCGTCGAGCTTGGGGTTGAGAACGTAGTTGCCGTCGATATAGCCGACGCGGGCACCGGCGATTGGACCGAGGAACGGGATGCCCGAGATCGTCAGCGCGGCGGAGGCGCCCACCAACGCCACGATGTCGGGATCGTTCTCGAGATCGTGGCTCAGCACGGTGCAGATCACTTGGGTCTCGTTGAGAAAACCCGGCGCGAACAGCGGCCGGATCGGCCGGTCGATGAGGCGCGAAGTCAATGTCTCCTTCTCGGAGGGACGGCCCTCGCGCTTGAAAAAGCCGCCGGGAATCTTGCCGGCGGCGAAGGTCTTTTCCTGATAGTTGACGGTGAGCGGGAAGAAATCCTGTCCCGCCTTTACCTGCCGGTTGGCGACCGTCGTGCACAGCACTGTGGTGCCGCCATAGGTGGCCACGACTGCGCCATTAGCCTGGCGCGCGATTTTACCTGTCTCCAGGATGAGGCGGCGGCCGCCCCACATGATTTCCTTGCGGAAGATCTCGAACATCTCTCTCTTTCCTTCTTTCAGAAACGGGTAGCGGGCGCGCAGCGTCGGGCGCGCGGCCCGCGAATGGGGTTGTGAATTTCATGGGGTGTGCTGCTTGACCCACGAGGCCCCGACCGCAGCATAACGCTCGCGCTCTGCGCTGCGGGCCTCCCCTGCAAGGGGGGAGGCGGGCACAGGCAAACGCGTGCGAAAACTCTCGTACTCCGGCGCGGCGCTCGTGGGCCGGATGGGTCCGGCATCGTCAGCGGCGCAGGCCCAAGCGATCGATCAGGGCCTCGTAGCGGCCGGGATCGCTGCGCTTCAAATAGTCGAGCAGGCTGCGGCGCTGGCCCACCATCACCAGGAGGCCGCGGCGCGAGTGGAAGTCCTTCTTGTGAACAGCCAAGTGCTCAGTGAGGTTTCGGATACGCTCCGACAGGATCGCCACCTGCACTTCAGGCGAGCCCGTGTCGCCTTCCTTTCGGGCGTAGCCCTTGATGATCTCCTGCTTGCGCGGGAGGGCAATCGACATCGGGTATCTCCTTTGTATCTAGAGGTTCAGGACGCGCACCGGGCGAAGCGCGCCGCCTGCGATTTCGGCCAGCGCCACCAGCTTTTCCTTGCAGGTGACGCAGACTGCGTGGCCATTGCCCAACTCCAAGACCAGCTTGCGATCGGCGGGGCGGAGCGGGAGCACGGTCTGGCCGCAACGCATGCGGTCGGCTTCGGCCTCCGTCAGGGCCAGCGCCGGGATGTCGTCCAGCGCGGTCTCGATCGGAAGCAGGTGCTCGAATGGGCCGGGACTATGCACGAGGGAGGCCAAGTTTTCCAGGGAAATTGCGTGCGCCTCGGTAAAGCGGCCGACCGTGATCCGCCGCAGGGCCGCCACATAGGCAAGCGTTCCCAAGGCCGTCGCCAAGTCGCGCCCGAGTGCCCGGACATAAGTTCCCTTACCCACTTCGGCCTCGAAGCTGGCGTGGCCGGGGTCGGGGTTGGCGACGAGCGCAAGGCGGAACACCTGGATCGGGCGCGCAGTGAGCGCGGGCGTCTCTCCTCCGCGCGCGAGCGCGTAGGCGCGCCTGCCCTCGACCTTGATCGCCGAATAGGCGGGGGGCAACTGCATGAGCGCGCCGGTGAAACGCGGCAGAACCGCCTCAATTGCCGCCCGGGTCGGGCGTACGGTGGAGCGGGCGACGACCTCCCCTTCGGCATCGTCGGTAGTCCGCTCCTCGCCCCAGGCGAGGGTAAAGCGATAGGTCTTGCGCCCGTCCATCGCGAAGCCGACGGTCTTGGTCGCTTCGCCAAGCGCAATCGGCAGCACCCCGGTCGCCAGCGGGTCGAGGGTCCCGCCATGGCCCGCCTTCTCGGCATCGAGGAGACGCCGAACCGCCGCGACTGCCCGCGCCGAACTCATCCCTTGAGGCTTGTCGAGGACAAGCCAGCCATGCACGGGCGATCCACGCCGTTTACGCGCCATCCTCGTCCTGGCTCTGCTCCTCGGCCGGAGTCTCGCCGGGCTTTAGCGTGCGCCGGACCTCCGGGCGATGCAGCAGCTCGCTGATGCGAGTCGCGTGGTCGAAGGAGGTGTCGAGGCGGAAGGCGAGAGTAGGCGCGTAGCGGAGCGCCACTTCGCGCGCGACCTGGCCGCGCAGATAGGAGGCCGAGCGGGCGAGACCCTCGAGCGCCTCCCGGGCGTGCCGCCCCGCGAGCGGCATCACGAACACGGTCGCGTTGCGAAGATCGGGGCTCATGCGCACTTCCGTCACCGTCAGCGTCATGCCCGCGAGCGCCGGGTCGCGCAGCTCGGCGCGCTCGAAAATCCGTGCGAGCGCGTGCCGCATTTCCTCGCCCACGCGCAACTGGCGCGGCGAAGGCTCTGCGCTGCGAGGACCTTTCTGCATGGGTGCTACTTTCCGGCGGTGCCGGGATGCATCCGGCAATGCCCTCAACGAACGGGTCGCGTGGCCGCCTACGCGATTACGCGGGCGACCTCCTCTATATCGAAGCACTCGATGACGTCGCCGGGCTGGATGTCCTGGTAATTCTCGAAGGCCATGCCGCATTCATAGCCTTCCTTCACCTCGCGCACTTCATCCTTGAAGCGCTTCAGGGTCTTGAGGCTCCCTTCGTGGATCACGACGTTGTCGCGCAGCAGCCTGACCCTGGCGCCGCGGCGGACCGAGCCTTCGGTTACCATGCAGCCCGCGACCCTGCCGACCTTGGAGATGGTGAAGACCTCGCGGATCGCGGCATTACCCAGGAAGCGCTCGCGCCGGGTCGGCGCCAGCATGCCCGTGAGCGCCTGTTTCATCTCATCGATCACGTCGTAGATGATCGAGTAGTAGCGGATTTCGACGCCGTCGCGCCGCGCCATCTCGCGCGCTTGCGGATTGGCGCGCACGTTGAAGCCTATGATGACGGCGTTCGAGGCCTTTGCGAGAATCACGTCGCTTTCGCTGATGCCGCCCACCGCCGAATGGAGCACACGGAGCTTCACCTCGTCGGTGGAAAGCTTCTCGAGCGAGCCTACGATTGCCTCGAGAGAGCCCTGCACATCCGACTTGACCACCACCGCGAGTTCCTTGGCGGCGCCGGCTGCAATTTGCGAGAACATCTGCTCAAGCGTGCCACGCGCCCCTTGCGCGGCCTGCTGGTCGCGCCGCCGACGCTGGCGGAAGGCCGCGATGTCGCGCGCCTGGCCCTCGTCGGTGGCGACCGTGAAATCGTCGCCGGCGAGCGGCACGCCGTTCAGGCCCAGCACCTCCACCGGTGTCGCCGGCCCAGCCGAGGTAATGGAGTTTCCGCGATCGTCCAGCAAGGCGCGCACGCGGCCCCACTCGCTGCCGGCGACGAAGATGTCGCCGACCCGGAGCGTGCCGCGCTTGATCAGCACGGTCGCGACCGAGCCGCGGCCGCGTTCCAGCTTGGCCTCGATCACCACGCCTTCGGCGCCGCGACCCGCGTTGGCGCGCAGGTCGAGGATTTCCGCCTGCAACAGGATCGCCTCCTCGAGCTTGTCGAGGCCGGTCTTCTTGAGCGCCGAAACCTCGACGTCGAGCACCTCGCCGCCCAATTTCTCGACCACGATCTCGTGCTGCAGCAGCTCTTGGCGCACGCGCTCGGGGTTGGCGTCGGGTTTGTCCATCTTGTTGATGGCGACGATGATCGGCACCTGCGCGGCCTTGGCATGGCGGATCGCCTCGACGGTCTGCTCCTTGATCCCGTCGTCGGCAGCGACCACCAGCACCACGACGTCGGTAACCGTGGCGCCCCGCGCCCGCATCTGCGTGAAGGCCTGGTGGCCCGGCGTGTCGATGAAGGTGATCTTCTGGCCGCCCGCGAGCGTCACCTGATAGGCGCCGATGTGCTGAGTGATGCCGCCGGCCTCGCCTGCCGCCACATCGGTGTGGCGGAGCGCGTCGAGCAACGAGGTTTTCCCGTGGTCCACATGGCCCATGATCGTGACCACTGGCGGACGCGAGGTAAGCGCCTCCTCAGTATCTGCCTCGCTCTTGAGGCCGAGCTCGATGTCGGCTTCGGAGACGCGCTTCAGCTTGTGGCCGAATTCGCTCACCACCAGCTCGGCGGTGTCGGCGTCGATCACTTGGTTGATGGTGGCCATCACGCCCATGCGCATCAGCGCCTTGATCACGTCGGCGCCGCGCTCGGCCATGCGATTGGCGAGCTCTTGCACCGTGATGGTCTCGGGCACCACCACTTCGCGGACGATCTTGGTCGGTTCGGCCAACGCTTGCTGCGCACGCTGTTTTTCGCGCTCGCGGGCGCGGCGTACCGAAGCGAGGCTGCGCGTCCGCTCCTCGTCGTCCTGGTTCAGGACGCGCGTCACCGTGAGCTTGCCGGCGCGCCGTCGCGGCTCGTCGCGGCGCGGCGCGAGCGGCGCCTTGCGCGCTTCCGCCTTGCCGCGTTTGGGCGCGAACTCCTCCTCGGTCTCCTCCTCGACCTTCATCTTGCCGGCGGCCGTCAGCGCCGCCGCCTTCGCTGCGGCCGCCTTCCCCGCGCGTTCCGCCATCTCGCGCCGCCGCTCGTCGTCAACGCGCCGCGTCGCCTCGGCCTCGGCCTTGGCTTTCACCTCCGCTTCGGCCTTGAGCTTCGCCTGATCCTCCTCCTCGCGGCGCTTGCGCTCCTCCTCGAGGCGCTGCCGCTCCTGCTCCAGCCGATGCTCCTCTTCCTCGCGATGGCGCGCGTCGAGCATTGCCTGGCGGCGCGCATCCTCGTCGGCCTTGACGGCGCCGCGCACCGCGCGTTGGCGAGTCGCAAGCTCCTCCGCGGTGAGGCCGCGCGGCAGCACCACCGGCGCGCGTTTGGCCGTTGCCTGAGCCGCCGTCGTGGTCTGGCCCGGCGTTCCGGGCTTGGCGGGCTCGGGCCGCTCGGGTGTCACCGCGCGCTTGCGCCGCACCTCCACTTGCACCGTCTTCGAGCGGCCATGCGGGAAGCTCTGGCGCACCTGCGCGGTTTCGTTAGGCTTGCGCAATTCAAGCCGCGCCCCGGGACGGCCCAGGCTCAGCGGGCGCTTGGATTCTTGCTCGTTGTTGTCGGTCATCTCTTTCCGATCGAATTCCTGATCCTTATACCACGGGATGCCACGGACTGGGGCCAAGCCAAGGTTCAGATCGCGCGATAAGCACCGAGTCGCTCGGCTTCTCGGACCAGCGTCGTCGCGAGCGCCCCCTTCCGCAGTGCCGCGTGCACCGCACTCTCTCGTCCGAAGGCACGGCCCAGCTCGGCGGCTGAAAGCGCCTCTATCAAGGGGAGGCCCGGCGCCAGCGCCCGGAGCTTCCGTTGCCCGTCCTCCGCACCGTCGGCGGCGGCAATGAGCATCGCGGCGCCCCCCGCCTCGATGAGCCCGCGCACCTTTACAAAGCCCTGCACCGCCAGCCCGGCGCGCCGTGCCAATCCGATGAGGTCCACGAGGCGGCGCACCAGCAAATCTTCGATACGGCGGTCGAGATCGGCGTCGACCAGGACCGGGGCGCGGGCAGCGCGTTCAAACGAGCGCTTCGCCATCGCCTGGCGAACGATGTCACGGCGGCATATGAGCCACAGCCCGCGACCCGGCAACCGTTCTGCGATATCCGGGACGATTCGCCCATCGGGGCCGACGACAAAACGCAGCAGTCGTCCCTTGTCCTCGCTCGCGCCCGTGACAATGCAGCGCCGCTGCGGCGCGCGCGGCCCTTCGGAGGTCGGCCCGAAAGTTTCTGCCAGCGTCATTTTCCAGTCCCGCCCGCGCCCGCCGGCGCCGCCTCATCGGCAAACCAGTGGGCCCGAGCCGCCATGATGATCGCGTTCGCCTCCTCGGGCTCGATCTTGAGACTTGCCGGCATCATCTCCATCAGCTCGTCGGCGGCCAGATCGCCCAAATCGTCCAGGGTCTTGATGCCTTTTTCTCCCAGCACGACCAAGCGTTGTGGCGAAAGCCCCTCGATCCCCGCCAGGTCGTCACTGACGCCAAGCTCGCGGCGCTTCTCCTCGGCGCGCGCCGCCTGCTCCTCGAGAAAGCGCCGCGCGCGCTCCTGCAATTCCTGTGCGATGGTTTCGTCGAAACCCTCGATGCCCGCGAGATCTTCGGTCGCGACGAAGGCGACCTCCTCGACGGAGGTAAAGCCCTCGGTCACCAGCAAATGCGCGATCACGTCGTCGACGTCGAGCGCCTCGATGAACATCTGGCTGCGGGTGCGGAATTCCTCCTGACGCCGCTCGGATTCCTCGGCCTCGGTCAGAATGTCGATGTCCCATCCCGTAAGCTGCGATGCGAGGCGCACGTTCTGGCCGCGCCGGCCGATGGCGAGGCTAAGTTGATCGTCGGGCACCACCACCTCGATGCGGCGCTGCTCCTCGTCCATGACCACCTTCGCCACCTCGGCGGGAGCGAGCGCATTCACCACAAAGGTGGCGGGGTCCTGCGACCACGGGATGATGTCAATCTTCTCGCCCTGGAGCTCCGCGACCACCGCCTGCACGCGGCTGCCGCGCATGCCGACGCAGGCGCCGACAGGATCGATTCCACTGTCGTTGGAGATGACGGCGATCTTGGCACGGCTGCCGGGATCGCGCGCCACGGCGCGGATCTCGATGATACCGTCGTAGATTTCCGGCACTTCCTGGGCGAACAGCTTCGCCATGAATTGCGGATGCGTGCGCGAAAGGAAGATCTGCGGCCCGCGCACCTCTTGGCGCACGTCGTAAATATAGGCGCGCACGCGCTCTCCCTGGCGGAAGGTTTCGCGCGGCAGCAGCTCGTCGCGACGCAAGATCGCCTCGGCGCGGCCCAGATCGACGATAACGTTGCCGAACTCGACGCGCTTCACCAGGCCGTTGACGATCTCGCCGATGCGGTCTTTGTACTCGTTGTACTGGCGCTGCCGCTCCGCGTCGCGCACCTTCTGCACGATGACCTGCTTTGCGGTCTGAGCCGGTATGCGGCCGAAATCGATGGGCGGCAGCGGATCGGTGATGAAATCGCCGACCTCGGCTTCTGGGTTGAACCGGCGCGCCTCGGCGAGCGGAATTTGCGTTGCCTCGTTCACCACGGGGTCGGCGACCTCGCGGAAGCGCATCAGGCGGATCTCGCCGGTCTTGCGGTCGATCTCGGCGCGGATGTCGTATTCCTGGCCATATTTGGAGCGGCCCGCTTTCTGGATCGCCTGCTCCATGGCAACCAGCACCTCATCGCGGTCGATACCCTTGTCGCGCGCCACGGTGTCGGCGACTTGCAGGAGTTCGGGTCGGGCGTAAGTAGCGGTGGTTGGCATGGCGATCTCGGGTTTTGCGGTTTTTCCTGGGGCGGGTTCAGTTGCGCCGTTCCGCGGCGCCAATCAACTCATTGGTCAGCACCAGCTTCGCGCGCTGGATTTCATTGAATGGCAGCTCGACCACGCCGCTGCCGACGTCGAGGCGTACGCGTT
>Ga0335079_10001546_pt1 | contig 26253 bp, 22 predicted proteins | sample Lox_Sample_33_FD_206719 | JGI IMG/M metagenome (GOLD analysis project Ga0335079, IMG submission 206719) | Soil microbial communities from Loxahatchee National Wildlife Refuge, Florida, United States - Lox_Sample_3.3 | ecosystem: Environmental > Terrestrial > Soil > Wetlands | place: USA...
CGCGCTCGACGATGGGCCGCTCGTCGGGGTCGATCTCCCGCCGCACGGGCGCGGGCGTCTCGAGCTGCCGCTCACGCCGGCGCGCCGCGGCATCGTGCGCATCGATCGGCTGCGCCTGACGAGCTCGCATCCCTTCGGCCTCTTTCGCACCTGGACCTGGGTGCATTTGGCCGTAGAAGTGCTGGTGTATCCACATCCTCACGGCTCACTCCCACGGCCCATCACCAGCGGCCGCCACCCGGGGGAGAGCTCGCGCAGCGGATCGGGCCTCGATGAATGGATGGGCCTGCGACTGTTTCGTGACGGCGACTCGCCGCGCCAGGTCGACTGGAAGGCCTACGCCCGGGGGGCGCCGCTGCTGGTGAAGGAATACAGTCCCGCCGGAGCCGACCTGTGCCTGTTCGACTTCGCGCAGCTGCGGATTCCCGACATCGAGGCGCGGCTCTCGCAGCTCGCCCGTTGGGTGGTCGATGCCGAAGCCGGCGGCGAGCGCTATGGGCTGACGCTCCCGGGCGTCCAGCTGGCGCCGAATCGCGGCCCCGAGCACCGCCACCGCTGCCTCGCGGCACTCGCGCTCTACGGAATCGAAGATGCCTGAGCCGCCGGACAACCGGGCGCTCTGCTGGGCGGCGGCAGCCTTTGCCGGCGGACTGCTGCTCAACATCGACCACCTGCCCGTGTGGGTCTCGGCGGCGGCGCTGGTGCTCATCGTCTGGCGCCTCGCAGCCACCGTCGCGCGCGTGCCGGTGCCCGGGATGATCGCGCGCACCGTGCTCGCGGCGGCGGTCGTGGTCGCGGTGCTCACGCGGTTTCACACGCTGAATGGCCTCGCGGCCGGAACCGCGCTGCTCGTGCTGATGGCGGCGCTCAAGCTCCTCGAGACCTTCCGGCGGCGCGATCGGCTGGTGCTCGTAGGCGCGGGACTCTTCCTCCTGCTGGCCGCGTGCCTCGACCGCCAGAGCCTCGCGCGCGCACCGCTCTATCTCGGCGAGACGTGGCTCGCCTGCACGGCGCTCGCCGTGATTGCCTCTGACGGCTTCCCGGGGCGCGCCGCGCTGGCGCTCGCGGGCCGCACGCTGCTCCTCGCTCTGCCGCTCGCGGTGCTGCTGTTCCTGTTCTTCCCGCGCCTCGCCGGATCGTTCTGGGCAGTACCGCGAGCCGAGGAGGCGGTCACCGGGCTGTCCGACACCATGAGCCCGGGCGGCATCGGCAAGCTCTCGACCTCGTACGACGTCGCCTTCCGCGTACGCTTCGAGGGCGCGTTGCCGCCGACCGAGCAGCGCTACTGGCGCGGCCCCGTGCTGCATGACTTCGACGGCTCTACCTGGCGCCGCGGCTCGGGCGGCGGGAGCGCGCGAGTGGCGCCGGAGCCTGGCTCCGGACGTGCCTACCGCTACCAGGTGGCGCTCGAGCCGAGCTATCACCTCTGGTGGTTCGCCCTCGACACGCCTGCGAAGTCGCCCGATGCGGGCGTCACGCTCACGCGCGACTACGAGCTGCGCACGGCACGGCCGGTCTCGGACCCGACCAGCTACGAAGCGCTGTCCTATACCGGCGCCCGCGAGGATTCGCCGCCCTCCCCGTGGGAGCGCTTCCTGGACACGGCGCTGCCGCACGGACGCAATCCGCGCTCGCTCGAGCTCGCGCGCGCGCTGCGCACGCGCGCCGGGAGCGATGCTGCCTTCATCACTGCGGCGCTCGAATTCCTGCGCAGCGGCGGATTCGTCTATTCACTCGAGCCCGAGGTGCTCGGGGCCGAGCAGGTGGACGATTTCCTGTTCCGCACGCGCACCGGCTTCTGCGGCCACTATGCCTCGGCCTTCGCGGTGCTGATGCGCGCGGCGGGTGTGCCGGCGCGGGTCGTGACCGGTTACCTCGGCGGCGAATGGAATCCGAGCGGCGGCTATCTGATAGTGCGTCAGTCGGACGCGCACGCCTGGGTGGAGGCGTGGCTCGAGGGCCGCGGCTGGACGCGCATCGACCCGACCGCGGTGGTCGAGCCCGAGCGGCTGCAGCGCAGCGCCCTCGATCTCCTGCCCGAGGCGATGTCGGCCTCGACTCGGCTGCTGCGCGCATCGCCGTGGCTCGTGGATCTCATGCAGCGCTGGGACGCGGCCAACGCCTGGTGGAACGACCGGGTGGTGAAGTTCAACTACGCGACGCAGATCGACGTGCTCGAGCGCTTAGGGATCCATTCCCCCGACGCGCTCACGCTCGGCTGGGCGTTCGGGCTGGTGCTGCTCGGATGGCTCGCCGTGATCGCCTGGTACCTCGGCAGGTCGATGCGCCCCCGGCGCCCCGATGCCATCGCGCAGGCGTACGCGCTGCTGTGCCGCAAGCTCGCGCTCACCGGCCTCAGGCGCGCGCCATACCAGGGGCCGCTCGCCTACGCCGAGGCGCTGCGCGCCGCGAGCCCGGCGCTGACTGAGGGCGCCGCAGCGCTGCTCGCGCAGTACGCGCAGCTGCGCTACGGAGTGCCCGAGCCCGCGACGCGTGCGCACGACATCGAGCAGTTCGCGCGCGCGGTGCGGCGCCTGCGGATTCGGCTTGGTCGCACTGCCGCCGCAACGGCACAGGTTCGCTGACTCGACACGCGCGCCCTCGCGCACGGTTCAGGCGCTGGCGTGTTCCCGGGTCTCATGGAAGGCGATGCCCGGCCAGCGCTCGGTCGTCAGCTCGAGATTGACGCGCGAGGGCGCGAGATACACGAGCGCGCCGGCGTGATCGAGCGCCAGGTGCTCGTGCGCACGGACGCGGAACTCCTCGAGGCGCTCCTCATCGGTGCTCTCGACCCAGCGCGCGGTGTAGACGGTGACCGGCTCGAACACGCACTGCACGCCGTACTCGTCCGCGAGGCGGAAGGCCACCACCTCGAACTGCAGCTGCCCGACCGCTCCCAGGATCAGCTCGTTGTTGCGCAGCGGGCGGAACAGCTGCGTCGCTCCCTCCTCGCACAGCTGCGACAGGCCCTTCTGCAGCGCCTTCATGCGCAGCGGATCCTTGAGCACCGCGCGGCGGAAGATTTCCGGGGCGAAGTTGGGCACACCGGTGAAGGCGAGCCGCTCGCCCTGCGTGAAGCTGTCGCCGATGTTGATCGTGCCGTAGTTGTGCAGCCCGATGATGTCCCCGGCGTAGGCCTCCTCGGCCTGGGCACGCTCGGCCGCCATGAAGGTGAGCGCGTCGGCGACCCGCACCTCCTTTCCGAGGCGCACGTGGAAGAGGCGCATGCCGCGGGTGTATTTGCCGGCGCACAGCCGCAGGAACGCGATCCGGTCGCGGTGCTGCGGATCCATGTTGGCCTGAATCTTGAAGACGAAACCCGCGAGCGCCGACTCCTCGGGGGCGACGCTGCGCTCGCGCGCGGCGCGCGGCAGCGGCCCGGGGGCGTGCTCTACGAAGGCACTCAGCAGCTCCTCGACGCCGAAGTTGTTGATGGCCGAGCCGAAGAACACCGGCGTCTGCTGCCCGGCCCGGTAGGCCTCGCAGTCGAAGGCCTCGCTCGCCCCCTTCACGAGCGCGATCTCCTCGAGGAAGGTCTGCGAGAGATCGCCGAGAAACTCGCGCGCGGCCTCGCTCCCAAGTCCGTCGATGGTGCGGTTCTCCCCGACCCGGCCGCGCTCGCCCGCGGTGTAGGCGTAGATGCGGTCCTCGGCGAGGTGATAGATGCCGCGCAGCTCCCGCCCCATGCCGATCGGCCAGGTCACGGGCGCGGTGCTGATGCGCAGAACGCTCTCGATCTCATCGAGCAGCTCGATGGGCGTACGCCCGTCGCGGTCGAGCTTGTTGATGAAGGTCATGATCGGCGTATCGCGCAGCCGGCAGACCTCCATGAGCTTGATGGTGCGCTCCTCGACCCCCTTGGCACAGTCGATGACCATGAGCGCGGAGTCCACCGCGGTGAGCGTGCGGTAGGTGTCCTCGGAAAAGTCCTCGTGCCCCGGTGTGTCGAGCAGGTTCACGATGCGGTCGCGATACGGGAACTGCATCACCGAGGAGGTCACCGAGATGCCGCGCTGCTGCTCGAGCCGCATCCAGTCGGAGGTCGCGTGACGCGCGGCCTTGCGCCCCTTGACCGTGCCCGCCATCTGGATCGCGCCGCCGAACAGCAGCAGCTTCTCGGTGAGGGTGGTCTTGCCCGCATCGGGGTGCGAAATGATCGCGAAGGTTCGTCGCCGATGGATTTCGGCAGCCAGATCAGCCATGACTTTAAGTGCAGCTCAGCTCGAGCGCAGGCGTGCGGCGCGCAGGCCGAGCCGCAGCACGACTGCGTCCTCGCGCCCGCCGACAGCCTGGTAGTAGCCGCGCCGCATGCCGACCTGCTCGAAGCCGTGTGCCAGGTAGAGCCGGATGGCCGCGGTGTTGGAAGGACGCACCTCGAGGAACGCCTCGCTCATGCCGGCGCCCGCGGCCCGCTCGATCAGCAGCGTCAGCAACCGCCTGCCGAAGCCGCGGCAGCGGAGCGCCTCGCCGACGCACAGGTTGAGAATGTGCGCCTCGCCCGCCCCGACGCTCATCACCCCGTAGCCCGCGACCTGCCGCCCGAGAGTCGCCACACGGCAGGTGTACCCGACCCGCAGGCAGTCACGGAAGATCCCCTCGCTCCATGGAAACTGGTACGAAGCACGCTCGATCGCGACGACCTCGGGGACGTCGGCATCGCGCATGGCGCGGATCGCCTCGGCCGCGGAGCCGAAGAGCTCAGGTGCGGTGGCCATCGGTCACCGTCCCCTGCGTGAGCCGTTGATACAGGCTGCGCGCAAACTTGAGGTCCTCCCATGCCTTGCGCTTGTCGCCGGGTGTGCGCAAGAGATAGGCGGGATGATACGTTACGACGAGCGGTGTATTCAGCTCGCCGAAAGAATGGACCTGGCCCCGCAGCCGGCCGAGGGGCGCATCGGTGCCGAGCAGGTTCTGCGCCGCGATCCGTCCGACCGCCAGCATGATCTTCGGCTTGAGCAGCGCGATCTGCCGCACCAGATACGGCAGGCACGCCGCGACTTCCTCAGGTCTAGGGTCGCGGTTGCCGGGCGGCCGGCTCTTCAGGACATTGGCGATGTAGACGTTCTGGGTGCGGTCGAGGCCGATGGCGCGCAGCATCGCATCGAGCAGCTGTCCCGCCGCGCCTACGAAGGGCTCGCCGCGCCGGTCCTCCTCGGCGCCCGGCGCCTCGCCGATCACCAGCCAGTCGCAGCGCTTGGGTCCCACCCCGAACACGCCCTGGGTGCGGGTGAGATGCAGCGGACAACGGGTGCAGTGGAGCACCTCCTGGCGCAGCGCCTCCCAGCGCGCTGCAACCTCCGCGGTGACCTCCTCGGCCGTCGCCGCTGGCGCGCTGCGCGGCACCACGGGCGCCACGCGCGGCACCCAGACGTCGATGCCGATCGCCTCGAGGTACTCCCGGCGCCGTTCGCTCGCCACGCTCACGTCCTCAGCCCCCTGCGGCGGGCACCCCGCGCACCAGGCGCCGGATGCGGCGCCCGGCCCACAGGAGCGGCGCCGAAAGCGCGTAAATGCCGAACATCGACAGCAGCATGGTCGGCGGGTCGAGCGCGATCGCCACGAAGAACAGCGGCACGAGCAGCATGTAGACGAATTTGATGCGGCGATCGAGATCGAACTGCTTGAAGCTCGGGTAGCCGAAGCGGCTCACCATGAGCGCTCCCGCCGTCGCGGTCACGACGAACGCCGCGATCAACCCGGCGAGCCCCGGCGCGTGCCCCTGCCAGTCGCTGAAGAACCAGACAAAGGCGGCGACGATCGCTGCGGCCGATGGGCTGGGCAGCCCCTCGAAGTAGCGCTTATCGGCGGTCGCCGCGCGGGCATTGAAGCGCGCGAGGCGCAGCGCGGCCGTCACGGCGTAAAAGAAGCACGCCAGCCAGCCGAAGCGCCCCCAGTAACCACCGAACTCCATGATGCGCACCACGCCCCACTGGTAGGCGACGATCGCCGGCGCGAGCCCGAATGCCACCATGTCGGCGAGACTGTCGTACTCCTTGCCGAAGAGGCTCTCGGTGTGCGTCGCCCGCGCGATGCGCCCGTCGAGAGTGTCGAAGATCATCGCGGCGAACACCGCCATGCCGGCCGGGGCAAAGTGATGGTCGATCGCAGCGACCACCGCGTAAAAGCCCGAGAACAGGCAACCGGTGGTGAGCAGGTTCGGCAGCAGGTAGATGCTGCGGCTGCGGGGTCGGACTTGGGGCTGTGTCTCCAATCGCGGGCCATCTTATCAGGGGCCTCCTGCTAAGATGCCAACTCCTTGTTTTTGCCTCCGTAACCGAAGCTCCCAGCGCAATGCGCCTCTCGCAATACCCGATCAACACCGTGAAGGAGACCCCCGCCGAGGCGGAGATCGTGAGCCATCAGCTCATGCTGCGCGCCGGCCTCACCCGGCGCCTGGCGGCGGGCCTCTACAGCTGGCTGCCGCTCGGGCTGCGCGTGCTGCAGAAGGTCGAGCGCATCGTCCGTGAGGAGATGAACCGCGCCGGGGCATTCGAGCTGGTCATGCCGGTGGTGCAGCCGGCGGAGCTGTGGCAGGAGTCGGGACGCTGGACCGAGTACGGTCCGGAGCTGCTGCGCTTCAAGGACCGCCACCAGCGCGACTTCGTGCTCGGCCCGACTCATGAAGAGGTGATCACCGACATCGCCCGGCGCGAGCTCAAGAGCTACCGGCAGCTGCCGGTGAATTTCTACCAGATCCAGACCAAGTTCCGCGACGAGGTGCGGCCGCGTTTCGGCGTCATGCGCGCGCGCGAGTTCATCATGAAAGATGCCTACTCGTTTCACCTCGACGAGGAGTCGCTGCGCGAGGGCTATCGCGCCATGTACGACGCCTACACGCGCATCTTCACGCGCACCGGGCTCACCTTCCGCGCGGTGCGCGCCGATTCGGGCGCGATCGGCGGTGACGTCAGCCAGGAGTTCCACGTGCTCGCCGCCTCCGGCGAGGATGCGATCGTGTTCTCGGACGCCGACGACTACGCGGCGAATCTCGAGGCCGCCGCGGCGTTGCCGCCCGCCGAGCCGCGTCCGGCTCCGCGTGCGGACCTGCGCAAGGTTCCGACGCCGGGGGCGCGCACCATCGAGGACCTGGCGCGCTTCCTCAAGGTCGATCCCGCGCGCTGCGTGAAGACCCTGATCGTCGAGGGCACCAAGGGCGTGGTGGCGCTGGTGGTGCGCGGCGACCACGAGCTCAACGCCGTCAAGGCGCAGAAGCTGCCGGGCGTGGCGAGCCCGCTGCAGCTCGCGAGCGCCGAGCGGGTGCGCACGGCCACCGGCACCGAGCCGGGCTACGTGGGACTCGTCGGGCTCGAGTGCCCGATCTATGCCGATCACGCGGCTCTGGCGCTCGCGGATTTCGTGTGCGGCGCCAACGAGAAGGACCTGCACCTGACCGGCGTCAACTGGGACCGCGACCTGCCGCCCGCCACGGCGGCCGACCTGCGCAAGGTCGTGGAGGGCGATCCGAGCCCTTCGGGCCGCGGGCGCCTGAAGATCGCGCGCGGCATCGAGGTCGGCCACATCTTCCAGCTGGGACGCAAATACTCAGAGCCCATGAAAGCGCTGGTGCTGGATGAGAGCGGGCGCGAGACCGCGCTCTACATGGGCTGTTACGGCATTGGTGTGACGCGCATCGTTGCCGCGGCCATCGAGCAGAATCACGATGAGCGCGGCATCATCTGGCCGGAGCCGATCGCGCCGTTTCAGGTGGTGCTGGTTCCGCTCAATCTGCAGAAGTCCGACCGTGTCCGCGCCGCAACCGTTGCCCTGTACGCCGAGCTCACCGCCGCCGGGATCGAGGTATTGCTCGATGACCGGGACGCCCGTCCCGGCGTCAAGTTCGCCGACGCCGAGCTCCTCGGCATTCCGCATCGGCTGGTGGTGGCGGAACGCGGTCTCGAGGCCGGCAAGCTCGAGTACCGGCATCGCCGCGACAGCGCGAGCACCGAGTTTCCCGCCGGCGAGGCGCTCGGCTTCATGCGTGCGCGCCTCGAGCGTCCGGGGTAAGGCAGTGCGGCCTGGCGGGGCGGCTCTCGGGCGCGTGCGGCGTGCGGCGCTCTGCCTGCCGGTGCTGGTACTCGCGGCCGCCGCCCTGCTCGGCAGCGACCGCGCGCGTGCCGATCAGCAGCTCGATCCGGCGCTGCGCGACGTGGTGGCGAACGCCATCGCCCAGACGCAGTGCTTCACCGACCAATACGATTCGGCCGTCTGGTACACGCTCATGGAGCCGCGGCTGCGCTCCATCGTCAAGGATCACTCCGAGCGGCTCGAGATCCTCCGGCAGGTCTATTGCGAGACGCACCGTGCGGGCGAAGCGCGTCTGCCGCCGGGCCTGGTGATGGCGCTGATCGCGGTCGAGAGCCGTTTCGATCGCTGGGCGGTCTCCGCCGCCGGGGCGGTGGGCCTCATGCAGGTGATGCCCTTCTGGCCGGAGAGGCTCGGGATGCGTCGCTACGAGCTCACTCACGTCGCGCCGAACCTGCACATGGGCTGCGCGATCCTGCGCTATTACCTCGGCTTCGAGCACAACGACGTGCGCAAGGCCCTGGCGCGCTACAACGGCAGCCCGGGCAAGCGCGACTACCCGGACCGCGTGCTCACGGCGTGGAGGCGTTGGAGCGGCGCGGACGACCTGGGATTTCCGGCGGCCGCGGCGGCACATTAGCTCAGGGGCTGCGTTCCGGACAGCGCACCACGGCCTGATCAGTGCGCCGTGGCGTGGTGCTTCGCCGGCCGCGGCTCGAGCACGCCCACCGTACCCTCGCGGCGTGAGTCGGCCGCTGCCTGGTAGGTGCCGTCGGGAAGGCGCACGACGCCATGCAGCCCCGAGTTCTCGGCGCGCCCGAGTTTCAGCAGCATGCCGCGCTCGCGCAGCCCCGCGAGCACTTCGGGCGTGAACTTGGCGAGCTCGCCGGTGAAGCTGTCGCCGCGGGCGATGAGATTCGGCAGCTCGATCGCCTGCTTGAGCGTCATCCTCCAGGCCAGCAGCCCGACGAGCGCCTTGGCGTTGTACTCGGTGATGGCGCCGCCACCGGGTGAGCCGAGCGCCGTCACGAAGTTGCCGTCGTGATCGAGCACGATGACCGGCGCCATCGAGGAGCGCGGGCGCTTGCCGCCGTGCACGGCGTTGGCGATGGGGTGCCCCTCATCGGTCGGGGCGAAGGAGAAATCGGTGAGCTGGTTGTTGAGCACGAAGCCGCCGACGGTGCGTCCCGAGCCGAACACCGACTCGATGGTGGTGGTCATCGACACGACGTTGCCGTCGCCGTCCAGGACCACGAAATGACTCGTGCCCGGCGACTCGGTGGTGGCGTCCCGGCCGCGCGGCAGCGCAATCTCACCCGGCGACGGCGCGGGCCCGGCGTGCTCGCCGATCAGCTGCGCGCGCAGCTTGATGTACGCGGGATCGAGCAGCCGCTCGACCGGCACGGGGACGTAGTGCGGATCGGCCACGTAGCGGTCGCGGTCGGCGTAGGCGAGACGGCTCGCCTGGGCGAACATGAACCAGCTCTGCGGATCGTTCGGGCCGCGCGCGGCGATGTCGGTCTTCTCCAGTATGTCGAGGAGCTCGAGCAGGGAGACACCGCCGGCGGGCGGCGGCGGCGCGCATACGGAGTAATGACGGTAGGGTCGGCACAGCGGTGGGTCCCACTCGGGACGGTAGGAGGCGAGGTCCTGCAGCGTCATCGTGCCCGGCAGCGGCTCCTCATGCGTCTCATCGACGATCTCGCGCGCGATCGGCCCCGCATAGAAGCCGCGCGGACCTTCGCGCGCGATGCGCTCGAGAGTCTTCGCGTACTCCGGGTTGCGAAAGATGTCATCCGCCTCGAGAGGCTCGCCGTCAGGCCGCGAGAACAGCTGGCGGATCTCGTTGGTGGGCGGAAACGGCGATCCCTCGCCGAGAAACATCGCGAGGCGCGCCGGCACGCGAAAGCCCTGGGCCGCGGCGTGGATCGCCGGCTGGAACAGCTCCTTCCAGCGCATCGAGCCGAACTTCGAATGCGCCGCGTAGAGCATCGCGATCACGCCCGGCACGCCGGTCGAGCGGCCGCTGCGCACCGCCTCGAGGAACGGCAGCGGCTTGCCGTGCTCGTCGAGAAACATGTTGGCAGGCGCGGCCGCCGGCGCCTTCTCGCGCCCGTCGAGCGCGCTCACCTCGCGGCTGCCCGCGTCGTAGTACATGAGGAAGGCGCCGCCGGCGACCCCCGAGCTCTGCGGCTCGACCAGCCCCAGCATGGTCTGCACCGCGACGGCGGCGTCGATGGCGTTGCCGCCCCTGGCGAGAATCTCGAGTCCCGCCTGGACCGCGAGCGGATTGGCGGCGGCCACCCATGCCTGCCCCTTCGGATGCCGGTGAAAGAGTCCGAGCCTGGGCGCCGCAGCCGGCGTCGCAGGCGCCAGCGTCTCGGCGGCCGGCGGGACTTCCGCTGGCACCGGCTGCGCCGCCGCGGGGGCTGCCGCAGCGGGCGCCGCGGGCGGCTCCGGGGGCGTCGGAGCCGGCGGCTGATCAGGCGAGGGCTCGGTGCCTGGAGCGGGCGCGGCTAACGGAGCGGGTGGCGGCGCCGGGGCAGCAGTCTGCGCGCCGAGCGGCGCAGTGACGCCCCCGTTCGCGATCAAGGCGAGCAGAGCCAGCAACCGCAGACCGTGCTTGCGCATCACCATCTTTCAGGCGGTATGGAAACCGGACGGGAGCGACGCGCTCACCGGGCTTTCACTGGCCTCGACCGAGGTGACCTGGGAGGCGGATGAGCCGATCCACAGCCAGCTCACGAACTCCTCGACCACCTCGCTGTCGCCGCAGGCCAGCACTTCCACCCGGCCATCGGGGAGATTGCGGGCATGGCCGCGGATGCCGAGCTCCCGGGCGCGCCGCGCCGCGGTCGCGCGGTAGAACACGCCCTGGACACGCCCGCCCACCACGCACTTCTTGCAGATCACGCCCAGCTTGCGTCCCTCAACGACAGAATTCGTAATACTACTTGAGCTAAGTGACAATCGCCCGCGGAGACTCGTTCCAACATGTCAGAAATCCTGGTGCTCTATTACTCCCGCGGCGGCGCCACCGCCGCGCTCGCCCGGCACGTCGGTCGCGGAATCGAGTCGGTCGCGGGCGCGAGTGCGCGGCTGCGCACCGTGCCGCCGGTGGCTGCGGCGAGCGAAGCCCCGCCCCGTGCCGTGCCCGTGAGCGGGCCGCCTTACGCGACCCTCGAGGATCTGCAGGAAACAGCCGCTCTGGTGCTGGGAAGCCCGACGCGCTTCGGCAACATGGCGGCGCCGCTCAAGTATTTCCTCGACGGCACGTCGAGCCTCTGGCTGACCGGTGCGCTCGCCGGCAAGCCCGCCGGCGTATTCACCTCGACGCAGACGCTGCACGGCGGCCAGGAGACGACGCTGGTGTCGATGATGCTGCCGCTGTTGCATCACGGCATGTATCTCGTGGGGCTCCCCTACACCGAACGCGCGCTCCAGGAGACCTCGAGCGGCGGAACCCCCTATGGCGCTTCCCACGTCGGCCGCTCCGAGCAGGCCCCAATGCTCACGGCGGAGGAGCAGTCGCTCGCCCAGGCGCTCGGCCGCAGAGTCGCTCAGCTCGCCGTGCAGCTCAGTGCGGCAGTGCCGCCGCGCGGCGCGCCAGCACGTCGCGTATGAAGGGCACGGTGAGGCGCCGTTGCGCGGCGAGCGCGGCCTCGTCGAGCGTATCGAGCAGCTCGTAGAGTCGCCGCATGTCGCGCGGATAGCGACGGCGCAACCACTGCCAGGTCTCTTCGGGGAGCTCGAGGCCGCGCAGACGTGCGCGCAGCTCGAGCGCGGCATGCTGCTCGGACTCATCGAGCGCGCGCAGTGCCAACACCGCGCCGGCTGCGCAGCGGGAGCCGAGGTCCGGCAGCGCCCACCGCAGCAGCGCCGGCGGAGTCTGCGCCGCGACCACCAACGCGCCGCCGGCCTCCTCGGTTTCTCGCAGCAGGCCGAACAGTCGCCGCTCCCAGGCGAGCTCGCCGGCGACGCAATCGAGGTCGTCGAGGCACAGGCACGTGAGTTGCGCGAGCCCATCGAGCACTCCGACTCCCAGATGGGCGACCTCTCTCAAGGGCACGTAGCCGGCGCGCGCGCGCGCGCTCGCCGCCGCGCAGATCGCCTGCAGCAGGTGGGTCTTGCCCGCCCCGCCCGGCCCGGAGAGCCAGGTCACGCCGCGCGACTCACCGGCGGCGATGGCGCGCGCTGCGGCAAGCGCCTCGCCGTTGCGCCCGGGGAGAAAGCTCCCGAACAGCGCGCGGTCCGGCAGCCGAACCCCGAGTGGCAGCTGTTGCATGCGCTCAGGCGGGGCGTGCGGGCGTCCAGACCCGGCGCGTGAAGGTGGCGACGTAATGCAGCCCCGAGAGCACCGTGCTGGCGATGACCAGCGCCGCCGCCGCGTCCACTATCTCGCGCGGTGGCAGGCCGGAGGCGGCGTTGAGCATGACCAGCATCACGTACAGCAGCTGCAGCGCCGTGTTGATCTTGCTCAAAATCGTCGGACGGCCGCGCAGCGGACCGAACCACAGCCGGTAGACCAGCGCACCGAGCCCGATCATGACATCGCGGGCCACCACCGCCGCAGTCAGCCACCAGGGAACGAGCCCGAGCCACGCCGACTCGACGAACACCGTCACCAGCAGCAGCTTGTCGGCCAGAGGATCGAGAATTTTGCCGAGCTCGGAGGTCCAGTTGAAACGCTTGGCGAGATAGCCGTCGAGGCCGTCGGAAACCGCCGCCGCGACGAACAGTGCGAGCGCGGTCGGCATCGCGCCGGCGGCGAGCGCCCGGGCGATCGGCCAGATCAGCGCGATGCGGACCAGGCAGATGAGGTTGGGAAGGTGGCGCAGACGCAGCCCTCAACCCTGCGGCTGATAGCGGTACACGAGCGGCACGATGCCCGAGCCGCTGCGGACCATGTGCGTCGAGCCCGAAAGCTCGTGCTCGAGGGCGGCGGAGCCGCCACGCATGTCCACCTCGAAGGTGGCGCTGCCGGCATCGACCTCGGCGACGTCCGCGCGGCGCACGCCCGGTATGCTCTGCAGCAGCCGCTCGACCGCGGCATAGTCGGCGAGCCCGGCGACCCCTTCGACGCGCACGCGCGCGGCGGCCTCGGGCTGTCCGGCCGCTCCCGGGGGCGGCGCGAGCAGATCGACCGCATGATCGATGCCGGCGCTCAAGGGGCCGGTCCAGCTCGCGCTCTGCGCGCGCGTGTACAGCGTCCACTGCAGCTGTCCGGCCGCGAGGCCCGCCGCATCGGCGCGGCCGACCAGCACCTCGTCGGCGCCGTAGTGCTGCGCCGACTGCAGCAGTGCCTCCGCGCCGAGCGTGTTGCCGCCGCCATCGACCACCGTCAGCGGGATGACGCTGATCGGCAGCCCGCGCTCGGTGGCGGTGCGCTCGAGCTCGACGCGCGCCGCGTCGGCATCGCTGCGCCCGGGCGGCGGGTACAGCACGACCAGGGTAAAGGGACGCTCACGATCCCAGACGCTGCGGCCGGCGGTGTCGATGGCGCGCGCCACCGCTGCGGCATCGAACACGACCTGCGGCTCGCCGCGCGAACCGGAGCCATAGCTCTTCACGTACCTGGCGGCATCCGCGATCACGCCGGCGAGCGCCGGGTCGTCGGCGGACTCACGCCGGCCGGTGGCACGCACCAGCGCCTGGCGCATGGCGTTCTGCACCGCGGTGGCGGACTGTGCCTCGAGGTCGACCTCGTAGACCGGCACCGGTCGCAGCGCCCACGCAGCGAGCGGCAGCGCGCCGGAGAGCACGAGCAGGGTCGCGAGAGCGGCGCGCACGCGCGCCCTGGCGGCAGTTGATCTTCGGTAGGGTTGCGACATCGTCCGGATCGCACACGCGGGCGGTGGACGGAATGTACAATAGCACACGCGCAGCTTACCCGACGGCGCCGGGTGCGCCCGCCAAATCTTATGACCGAGCGAGCTGGCATTACTTACCGTGATGCCGGCGTCGACATCGACGCCGGCGACGAGTTGGTCGAGCGCATCAAGCCGCTGGTGCGCCGCGCGCAGCGCCGCGAGGTGCTCGCCGGCATCGGCGGCTTCGGCGCACTGGTGGAGCTGCCGGCCGGCTACCGCCATCCGGTGCTGGTGTCGGGCACCGACGGCGTCGGTACGAAGCTGCGCCTCGCGATCGACTTGGGGAAGCACGACACCATCGGGATCGACCTGGTGGCGATGTGCGCCAACGACGTGGTGGTCCAGGGCGCCGAGCCGCTGTTCTTCCTCGACTACTACGCCACCGGGAAGCTGCGCGTCGCCGTGGCCGAGGCGGTGGTGCGCGGCATCGTCGAGGGCTGCGTGCAGGCCGGCGCGGCGCTGGTTGGCGGCGAGACGGCCGAGATGCCCGGCATGTATCACGGCGAGGACTACGACCTCGCCGGGTTCTGCGTCGGCGTGGTCGAGAAGGACGCGATCATCGACGGCACGCGCACCGCCGCCGGGGATGCCATCATCGGGCTCGCCTCCTCCGGACCGCATTCCAACGGCTACTCGCTGATCCGCAAGCTCCTGACGCACACCCGGGCGACGCCCGACACAATGGTGAGCGGGCGTCCGCTCTACGAGCGGCTGCTCACGCCGACCCGGATCTACGTGAAGCCGCTGCTCGCGCTGCTCAAGGCGCTGCCGGTGCACGGGCTGGCGCACATCACCGGCGGGGGCCTCACCGACAACATCCCACGCGTGCTGCCCGCCGGGCTCGAGGCGGTGCTCGAGCGCGGCCGCTGGCAGCGCGATCCGGTGTTCGACTGGCTGCAGCACGCCGGCCAGATCGACGCGCCCGAGATGTACCGCACCTTCAACTGCGGCGTCGGCATGGTCGCGGTGGTGCCGCGCGCGCACGCCGCTGCCGCGGTCGAACTGCTCACCGCGCAGGGCGAGACCGCCGGCATCATCGGTGAGGTGGCGAGCGGCGGGCGCGGCGTGCACATCCTGGAATGAGCGCCGGCAGTCCGATCAAGCTCGCGATCCTGATCTCCGGGCGCGGCTCCAACATGGAGGCGCTGGCGAGCGCCTGCGCGAGCGGGGCTCTGGCGGCGCGCGTCGCGGTCGTGATCGCCGATCGTGACGGTGCCGCCGGACTCGATGCGGCGCGCGCGCGCGGTCTGGAGACCGCCGCCCCGGCGTACGCCGGCGATCGCGGCGCCTTTGAGCGCGCCCTCGAGGATCTGCTCGAGCGCTACCGCCCGGACGCCGTGGCGCTCGCCGGCTTCATGCGCGTGCTGTCGGCGCAATTCGTGGCACACTATCTCGGGCGCCTGTTCAATATCCACCCCTCGCTCCTGCCGAAGTACCGCGGGCTCGACACCCACCGCCGGGTACTCGCGGCGGGCGATGCCGTCCACGGCGCCAGCGTTCATTTCGTCACGCCGGAGCTCGACGCGGGGCCGGTGATACTGCAGTCGCAGGTCGCGGTCCTGCCCACGGATACCGAGGCGGCGCTCGCCGCACGCGTGCTCGCCACCGAGCACGTCATCTATCCGCGCGTGCTCGGCTGGTTTGCCGACGGGCGGCTCGCCTGGCGCGACCAGGGCGCGTGGCTCGACGGCCGGCGGCTGACGGCGCCGCTCGTGGAGGATTTCCGTGCAGCGACCTGCGTGTGATACCACGGCGTGCGGCCGGCGGCTGCGCTCGCGCAGCGCGCTGCTGCTGCTCGCGCTCGCGAGCGCCGCGGTGACCGGCACCGCCCAGGCCGACGAGCTCAGGCCCTATAAGGCGACTTACGCCGGCATCTGGCACGGCATGACGGTCGCGGTCTCGAGCCTCGAGCTCGCGCGGACCGACGACACCTGGACCACGAGCTCCAGCAGCTCGCCACGCGGCATCGGCCGGCTGGCCTCCGGGATCTTTCCACCGCGCCAGGTGAGCGTCGTGCGCGTCACGGCCTCGGGCGTTGAGCCGCAGAGCTTCCGCTCCGAGGGCGGCGATAGCGCGAAGTCCATCGACCTCGCCTACGACTGGAAGGCCGCCCGGGTCAAAGGCCTCTACGAGGGCGCCCAGGTGGACCTGCCGCTCGCGCCCGGCGTGCAGGACGATGGCTCGGTGCAGCTCGCGCTGATCGTGGAGCTGCTCGCAGGGCGCACCCCGAAGAGCTTCCGCATGATCGACCGCAACGGCACGCGCGAGTACCAGTTCGCGCGCGACGGCGCAGCCACTTTGCAGACGCCGATCGGCGCGGTGCCGACCGTGATCTACCGCGCGCAGAAGGCCGGCTCGCCGCGCATCACGCGCTTCTGGTGTGCGCCCGGGCGCGGTTACGTGCCGATGAAGGTGGAGCAGACCAGAGGCGACGACGTGCAGTGGACCATGGAGATCCAGAGCCTCACGCGCGAGTGAGGCGGCGCGCAATCTAGACTGGAGGCTGCCGGAACTGCTTTGCGAGCTTCAGGTCCTGTCCCTGATAGTGCGATCCGATCTCGCGGCCGTAGAGTGCAGTCGGCCGCTCTGCCATTCGCTCGTAACGCAGCCAACCGACCCTTTGGCCGTCCTCCAGCACAAATGGCACTTCGTGAGAACGCACTTCGAGGACACCGCGGCTGCTTCCCGCCTTCCTGGTAAACGGGTCCCAACCGAAACCGGGGTCGAAGAATCCCGCGTAATGCACGCGGAATTCACCCGCGCGGGTGTCGTACGGCAGCATTTCCGCCGCGAAATCGGGCGGCACCGCGATGGGTTCTTTGGTCATCAGGATGTAAAACTCGTCAGGGTCCAGGACGAGCGCGGGCTTACGATGAAAGCGAATTGGTTCCCAGAAATCGAGCGGATCATAGTCTCGCCCGTCGAGATCGATCCGCTTCGTGTGCTTCTTGGCGCGCCATCCGATCAGACATCCGTCCTCCCCAGAGCCGACTAGGTCGATCGAGAACGGCAGGTAGCCCGTCCTGTCACTTACTTCGGCGGTGTCGGATATCTGCCCTTCGCTGAGGAGCTGTCGCCAGTCCGTCGACGTAATTGATCGCGGTGCTTCACCTCGGGTTCGACGGAAGCGTAGTTGATTCAGCCGCGTCCCGGTTCTGACTACTACACTGAAGCTCCGAGGAGCCACCTCGAGGTAAAGCTGGCCCTGGTAACCTTCCTCAACCTGGTCGAAGAGCGTCGCCTCGTCGGCAATGAGGCGAGTCAGAATGTCCAGACGGCCAGTCGAACTCTTGGGATTAGCGAAAGCTGCCACTTCACTCTTCAGGCGGATCGACTCGAGAAGAGGAACGACGTACACGCGACCCTTCTCGAGTACGGCGCCTTTTCTGAGGTCCATGCCGAAACTGTGAAAATCGGCGTCAAGCTCGCCCATCTTCTCCAGGACTTTTGCACCCTGGCCGGGCAAGAAGCTGGCATCGACGGGATACGCATAGTCTCCCAGCCGCAAATCGATGCTGGCTGGTTGTACCTGATCCGGCAGAATGTCAGACAGAATTCCAACTGGGGCAATCTCACCTCCCGCCACCATTGCGCCGATCTTCTGGCACGGCAGGATGCCCGTGTACACCGAAGAGCGGGTCGGTGTTTCGAGCAGATTAGCCACTTCCGACCGGTCTGCCCGCATCACGTCTCCTCGATGACGATCCTGGGAAATACGCTGCTGCGGTCGCGGGCCCGCACCGCCAGCGCGCCGGCCGTGCGGCGCGCCATCTCCAGGTAGCAGCGCGCGCGCGCCGAATCCGGGGCGGCGAGCACGGTCGGCCGCCCGCCGTCGGCCTCCTCGCGGATGCGGGAATCGAGCGGCAGCTCGCCGAGCAGCTTCACCCCGTACTGCGCGGCCATGCGCGCCCCGCCGCCGGCGCCGAATATGTGATCGGTGTGTCCGCATTGCGGGCACACGTGCACGCTCATGTTCTCGACCACGCCGAGCACCGGGACGGCGACCTTCTCGAACATCTTGAGCCCCTTGCGGGCGTCCGCGAGCGCAATGTCCTGCGGCGTGGTCACGATCACCGCGCCCGCCACCGGCACGCGCTGCGCGAGCGTCAGCTGGATGTCGCCGGTGCCGGGCGGCATGTCGACCACCAGATAATCGAGCGCCCCCCACTGCGTCTCGCCGAGCAGCTGCGTGAGCGCCTGCGTGACCATCGGCCCGCGCCACACCATCGGCTGCTCGGCATCGACCAGGAACCCGATCGACATGGCGCTCACGCCGTGGGCCACGAGGGGCTTTAGGTGCTTGCCGTCCGCGGATACCGGCCGCTCGGCCGCGAGCCCCAGCATCAGGGGCTGGCTCGGCCCGTAGATATCGGCGTCCAGTATCCCGACCCGGGCGCCCTGGGCCGCCCAGGCGAGCGCCAGATTGACCGCCACGGTGGACTTGCCGACGCCCCCCTTGCCGGAGGCCACGGCGACGATGTTCTTGATCTCGCCGAGCGGCTTGAGTCCGCGCTGCACGGCGTGGGCACCGATCGACGATTCGAGCTCGATGGCGAGCGGCGCGTGCAGGCCCGCCGCCGCGAGCGCCGCGGCCAGCGCCGCGGCCAGCTCCTCCCGATAGCCGCCGACGGGATAACCCAGGACGAGCTGCGCGGTGTAACCTGCACCGGCGGCGCTCACGCCGCGCACCGCCTGCGCGGAACCGAGCGTCTCGCCAAGATAAGGATCGATATACGCCTCGAGCGCGGCGCGCACGGCGTTCACGGGGGGCTCGGGAGCCATGTTGTAGAGAGTCCGGCGGGTCCAGTCGTGAATTGTATCAACCCGGGCCGGTAGCATGGCTGTGGCATAATTACATCGTCGTCGCTATATACGCTTGATTACATCCGCGCCCCAGAACGGACCTGCCTGCGGGTGCCCCGCCGCACGGGTATTCTCTTGCCCGCGGGGGCACACCGCGGCCCTGACCGCGTGGCTCGGGAGCGGAACCGCCGCATGAGCTTTTTCACCAACCTGCGCGCCGACCGGCTGATCCACGAGATCCGTACCTCGAGCGATCAGTCGAGCCCGGCTGCCCAGAAGGCGGTGGCGGCGCTGAAGCAGGTCGGTCCGGGCGCCATCGAGTCCATATTTGCGGCGCTTCCCGAGGCCGATAAGCCGGCGACCATGGCCCTGGTCGACGTGCTCGCGGCGCTCGTGAATCAGAAGACCTTCCCCCAGTTCATGCAGGGAATGATCGAGGGCAGCCCGCGCGTCGTCTCGGGCATCTCCTGGGCGCTCACCAGCAACCGCAACTATCCGGCGCACCTGCTGCTCGATGCGCTCAATTCCCAGGGCATCTCCAAATCGGCCCTGCTCGAGGTCATCAGCGCGCAGAAGTCGCGCTTCTCGGTGCGGGAGCTGCTCACCGCGGCCTATGCCCAGGAGCCGAACGAGAAGGCGGCTCTGTTCCGCCTCATCGGCGAGATTGCCGACAAGAGCGCGCTGCCTGAGCTCATCGGCCGCGTTCAGGGCAAGGATCCGATCGCGCGCGTGCACATCATCAACACCCTCGGACGCTTCAACACCCCGGAGGTGCAGGCGACGCTGCAGGGCCTGCTCAAGGATCCCAACAAGCTGATCCGCAGCGCGACACTCTCGGCGATGCAGCGCATGGACGGCCCCATCGACGTCCAGCAGGTGTGCGCGCTGCTGCGCGACCCGGAAATCGAGGTGCTCAACAAGGCCGTCGACGTGGTCATCAAGGCCAACCACCCGGAGACGATCCGCTACCTGATCGAGGTGCTCAAGGACGAGAACGAGAACTCGCGGCGCGCCGCGGTCGAGGTGCTGAACGAGGTCGGCAACGCCAAATCCGTCAAGTACCTGCTGGAGGCGCTCAAGGACAGCGACTGGTGGGTGCGCAGCCGCGCGGCGGATGCGCTCGGCAAGATCGGCGGCCCGAAGGTGATCGATGCGGTGCTCGCGCTGGTGCGCGACAAGGACGAGGATATCCGCCGCGCCGCCATCGAGATTCTCAACCAGACCAAGGACGAGCGCGCGGTCGACTCGCTCATCCAGGCGACGCGCGACAGCGACTGGTGGGTGAGCGAGCGCGCCGTGGACGCGCTCGCCGAGATCGGCAGCAAGCGCGCCGTGCCGCGCCTGATGGAGATGCTGCATACCGGCAGCCACGGCAAGGCCCTGCCGATCGTGGTGCGCGCGCTCGGCAAGCTCGGCGACAGCAAGCTGGTCGACACGCTGCTGCCGCTGGTGGGCCGTCCCGAGCGCGAGATCCGCATCGAGGCGATGCAGGCGCTCTCCAAGGTGGCCGACGAGGCCCGCGCCGACCAGGTGCGCCAGGAGCTGCAGGCGCAGGCCGCCTCGCCGGATCAGACCATATCGCGCATGGCCGCGGCGGCCGTCACCGAGCTCGACAACCGCATCGCCGGCATCGTGCCGCTGGCGCCGAGCGCGCCCGTTTCCCCGGCGTTGCCGCCGGCCATGCCGCCCACCGCGGCGCAGAGCGGCGCGCGGCCGCCGCCGCAGGCGGCGGCCCCCGAGCCTACCCGCACGGTGGTGATCAATGATCAGGCACGGCGCCAGGCCGAGGCCGCCGCCGCGGCAGCGTCACGGCTCGACATCCAGACCCTGAAGCCCGGCGACATCATCGAGGGCCGTTACAAGTACATCGACCGCATCGGGCGCGGCGCCTTCGGCACCGTGCTGCTGATGGAGGACACGGTGGTCGATGAGCGCCTGATCCTCAAGTTCCTCAACCCGAACGTCTCGCAGGACGAGGAAGTGATGAAGCGCTTCGTCCACGAGCTGCGCTACTCGCGCAAGATCACCCACAAGAACGTCATCCGCATCTACGACTTCCTCTACATCCAGGGGAACTACGCCATCTCGATGGAGTACTTCCCCTCGCACACCCTCGGCAGCGAAGTCGTCAACGAGAAGCCAGTCGAACTGAAGCGCGCCATGCAGTTCGGCATCGACATCTGCACCGGCATGACGGTGGCGCACCAGCAGGGCATCGTGCATCGCGACCTGAAGCCCGCCAACGTGCTCATCAACCAGGAAGGGCTGCTCAAGATCGTGGACTTCGGCGTCGCGGCCGCGCAGCGCGAGGGCGACACGCAGCTCACCAAGACCGGTTACGTCATCGGCTCGCCGAAGTACATGGCCCCCGAGCAGATCCTCGGCAAGAAGGTCGACGAGCGCGCCGATATCTACGCGCTCGGCGTCATGCTCTACGAGATGGTGACCGGTGTGCCGCCCTACTCGCGCGGCGATCACATGTCGGTCATGTATCAGCACGTGCAGGGCAAGGCGCGCGTGCCGCAGGACCTGAATCCGAACCTGCCGCCGGGCCTCTCGGACATGGTGATGAAGGCGATGGCGGTCGACAAGAACAAGCGCTTCCAGACCATGGACGAGCTGCGGGGCGCGCTCGAGCGATTTCGGTAGCCAGCCGCTTACCTCCGCGCCCCCCCCCAGACCGGCCGGCTGGAAAGCGGGCAAAAGCCCCGCTTTTTGCCCGCAGGTGCGATAACCCGCCCTTGGCTGGCCTGCGGGCGCTGCCGCAGGCACGGCGCCCGCCAATTGAAAAAGTTCGTGCGTTACGTCAAATTTCCGCCGTCAAGCTGTTGATCCTGCGGCCCACGGCGGGCTAAACAGCAGCAACAGTCTTCCGGGTGGGGTGGTCGCTTGGCGCGCATAGATGCGTTCCTGAAGCTCGGCACGCAGCAGGGGTGCTCGGACGTGCACCTGGCGGTCGGCGTGCCGCCGATGCTGCGCATGCACGGCGACCTGCTGCCGATCAAGTTCCGCGAGCTGCGGCCCGGGGAGCTCGAGGGCTACATCGCCGAGATCCTCACCGCCAACCAGAACGATCACTTCGCCAAGGGCAACGACCTCGATTTCTCCTACGTGTCCGCCGAGGGCGGGCGCTTTCGCGTCAACGTCTACCGCAAGGACACCGGGATCGGCGCCACCTTCCGCGCCATTCCCTCGGCGGTGCCGACGCTCGCGAGCCTCAATCTGCCGGCGGTCGTCACCAAGCTGTGCGATTTCCACCAGGGCATGGTGCTGGTGACGGGCTCCACCGGCACCGGCAAGTCGACCACGCTCGCGGCGATGATCGATCACCTGAACTCCACCCGTAAGCTCAACATCATCAGCCTCGAGGATCCGATCGAGTTCGTGCACACCAGCAAGCAGAGCCAGATCATCCAGCGCGAGCTCGGTACGCACATCCCGAGTTTCGCCGAAGGGGTGCGTGCGGCCATGCGCGAGGACCCGGACGTGATCCTGGTGGGCGAGTTGCGCGACGCCGAGACCATCTCGATGGCCATGACCGCGGCCGAGACCGGCCACCTGGTGCTCGGCACCCTGCACACCACCGGCGCGGTCAAGACCATCGACCGCATCATCGACGCCCTGCCGGTCGAGGAGCGCGAGCAGACCAAGAGCTTCCTGGCGCAGAGCCTGCTCGCGGTCGTGACTCAGGTGCTGGTGAAGACCGCCGACGCGCACAGCCGTCGCGCCGTATGCGAGATCCTGATGATGACCAAGGCGATCGCCAAGCTCATCCAGACCGAGCAGACGCATCAGATCCCGAGCCAGCTGCAGATGGGCCGTGACCTCGGCATGCAGCTGCTCGACCAGGCGCTGCTCGCGGCGATCAACGCGCGCACCATCGACCCCGACGACGCCTACAACTACGCCAGCGAGAAGCGCAACTTCCAGAAGTTCGTGACCGACACCAGCCTGCTGCCCAAGATGGACAGCGCGCCCCCGGCAGCCAGCTCGGCGTCCGGTTAGGCCGCGTAACGGAGCCGTCGTGGCGCAGATCGATGCGTTCCTCAGTGAGATCCTCGAGAAGCGGGGCTCGGACCTGCATTTCATCGCCGGCGACCCGCCGCGCATCCGGGTGTACGGCGATCTGACGCCCCTGCGACCGGACAAGCTCGCCCCCGATTACGTCAAGGCGGTGCTGTACGAGATCATGCCGAAGACCGCGGTCGACCGCTTCGAGAAGAAGGACGGCGCCGATTTCGCCTACACGCTCGAAGGCAAGGGCCGCTTCCGGGTCAACATCATGCGGCAGCTGAACGGCATGGGCGCGGTGATGCGCGCCATCCCCTCCAAGGCCCTGACGCTCGAGGAGCTCAAGCTCCCGGACGCGGTGCATCAGCTGTGCCGCGCCAGCAGCGGCCTGATCCTCGTCACCGGCAAGACCGGCTCCGGCAAATCCACCACGCTCGCCGCGATGATCGACGACATCAACCGGCGGGTGCAGGGCCACATCCTCACGGTCGAGGACCCGATCGAGTTCGTGCACGAGAGGAAGAGCTGCCTGATCAGCCAGCGCGAGATCGGCGTGCACAGCCCGAGCTTCGCGGCCGCGGTCCATTCGGCCCTGCGCGAGGATCCGGACGTGGTGCTGGTCGGCGAGTTGCGCGACCTCGAGACCATGAGCATCGCGGTCACCGCGGCCGAGATGGGCATTCTGGTGATGGGCACGCTGCACACCAACGGCGCGAGCGCCACCGTCGACCGCATGGTCAACGTGTTCCCTTCCGACAAGCAGTCGCACGTGCGCACCATGCTGTCGACCTCGCTGCGCGGCGTGCTCTCGCAGCAGCTGCTGCAGCGCGCCGACAAGCAGGGCCGGGTGGCGGCCCTCGAGATCCTGGTCAATACTCCGGCAGCCGGGAACCTCATCCGCCAGGGCAAGCTCGACCAGCTCGAGAACGTCATGCAGGCCGGCGGGCAGTTCGGCATGCGCACCATGGACACGGCGATCCAACAACTGCTCGATTCGCGGCAGATCACCGGCAAAGAGGCCTACAAGAAGGCCATCAACAAGGCGAAGTTCGAGGAGTTCCGCGAGCCTTAGCTGACCTCCCCGGCAAGCGCTGCGCCGGGACGGTAAACTAACCGCATGACCCGGCGGATCTTCGTCACCACGGCGCTGCCCTACGCCAACGGCCCGTTCCACATCGGGCACATCATGGAGTACATCCAGGCGGACATCTGGGTGCGCTTCCAGCGCCTGCAGGGACACCAGGTGCATTTCGTGTGCGCCGACGACGCGCACGGCGCGCCGATCATGCTGAAGGCCGAGGCCGAGGGGGTGACGCCGCAGCAGCTGGTGGCACGCATCAGCGCCGGACGGCCGCGTTACCTCACGGGCTTTCACTTGAGCTTTGACCACTGGTATTCGACCGACTCGCCCGAGAACACCCGTCTGTCGCAGGACGTCTACGCGCGCCTGAAGAGCGCCGGGCTCATATATAAGAAGGACATCGAGCAGTTCTTCGACCCGGTCAAGGGCATGTTCCTGCCCGACCGCTACATCAAGGGCGAGTGCCCCAACTGCCACTCGCCCGATCAGTTCGGCGACGCCTGCGAGGTGTGCGGGACGGTGTACGCGCCCACCGAGCTTCTCAACCCCTACTCGGCGCTCTCGGGCGCGAAGCCGGTGCTGAAGAGCTCGGAGCACTTCTTCTTCCGCCTGTCGGACGAGAAGTGCGTCGCCTTCCTCGAGTCGTGGCTCGCGGCTCCCGGGCGGCTGCAGCCGCAGGTCGCCAACAAGGCGCGCGAGTGGCTCGCGGGGCGCGGCGAGCGGGCGCTCGGTGACTGGGACATCTCGCGCGACGCCCCCTACTTCGGCATTCCGATCCCGGACGCGCCGGGGAAATATTTCTACGTGTGGCTGGATGCTCCGATCGGCTATCTGGCCGCGCTGCAGAGCTACTTCACCAGCGGCAAGGCGCGCGCCAACGGCGAGCCGCGCGGCTTCGAGGAGTTCCTCGCCGCGCCCGACACCGAGCAGGTCCACTTCATCGGCAAGGACATCATCTACTTCCACACGCTGTTCTGGCCGGCGATGCTCGCCTTTGCGGGCCCACCCTACAAGGTGCCGAACCAGGTATTCGTGCACGGCTTCATCACCGTCTCGGGTGAGAAGATGTCGAAGTCGCGCGGTACCGGCATCAGCCCGCTGCGCTACCTCGACGTCGGCATGAACGCCGAGTGGCTGCGCTACTACATCGCCGCCAAGCTCAACGCCAGCGTCGAGGACCTCGATTTCAATCCGGACGACTTCCTGGCGCGCGTCAACAGCGATCTCATCGGCAAGTACGTCAACATCGCGAGCCGTGCCGCCAACTTCATCAGCAAATACTTTGGCGGCGCACTGCGCTACAGCGGCGACACCGGTCAGCTCGCCGCGCGCGCGGCGGCGCAGGCGGAGCTGGTCAGGGAGAGCTACGAGAGCCGCGAGTTCGGCAAGGCCATGCGCGACATCATGGGGGTCGCCGATCACATCAATCAGGAATTCGACGCGCGGCAGCCCTGGGTGCTGGCGCGCGAGGAGAAGCGCGCCGCGGAGCTGCAGGACGTGTGCTCACGGGCGCTCGCCGGCTTCAAGCTCCTCTCCGTGCTGCTCGCGCCGGTGCTGCCGGCGGTCAGCGAGCGAGTGGCGCGCCAACTCTTCGGGCTCGACCGGCCGTTCCGCTGGAGCGACGCTGCCGTACTGCCCGAGCGCGTCAATCCTTACGAGCATCTCATGACGCGGGTGGAGGCGCGGCAGCTCGACGCCCTGTTCGAGAGCGACGCGCCGGCTCCCGCCGCGAAGCAGACGACCGCCACGAAGCCGACGGCTGCGGCGGACTCCGCCATCTCCATCGACGAGTTCAAGCGCATCGACCTGCGCGTGGCGCGGATCGTGCGCGCCGAGGCGGTGGCCGGCGCCGACAAGCTCCTGAAGCTCACGCTCGATCTGGGAACGGAACGGCGCACCGTGTTCGCCGGCATCAAGTCGGCCTACGATCCGGCGGCGCTCGAGGGCAGGTTGACCGTGATGGTGGCCAACCTCGCGCCGCGCAAGATGAAGTTCGGGGTCTCCGAAGGCATGGTACTCGCGGCCAGCGGCGAGAGCCCGGGCCTGTACCTGCTCGCGCCGGACAGCGGCGCGGCGCCTGGCATGAGAATCACCTGAGCCGCTTCGCCGGGAGTCCGCGGCCAGCGCACATGGTGAGCGCGCACGACATCGACGCCCTGCTGCCGCAGACCCAGTGCACGCGTTGCGGGTACAGCGGCTGCCGGCCCTACGCCGAGGCGATCGCGGCCGGGCTCGCCGGGATCAACCAGTGCCCGCCCGGCGGCGCCGCCACGATCGGCGCGCTCGCGAGGCTGCTCGAGCGCGCCCCGCTCCCGCTCAACCCCGCCAACGGCGTGGCGGGGCCCGAGCTGGTGGCGCAGATCGACGAACAGGCCTGCATCGGCTGCGCCCGCTGCCTGCCGCCCTGTCCGGTCGATGCGATCGTGGGTGCTGCCAAGCAGATGCATACCGTGGTGCTCGCGCTCT
>Ga0335079_10001550_pt1 | contig 26231 bp, 17 predicted proteins | sample Lox_Sample_33_FD_206719 | JGI IMG/M metagenome (GOLD analysis project Ga0335079, IMG submission 206719) | Soil microbial communities from Loxahatchee National Wildlife Refuge, Florida, United States - Lox_Sample_3.3 | ecosystem: Environmental > Terrestrial > Soil > Wetlands | place: USA...
TACCTGGCCAGACGGTTTACTGTGCCGCCAAGGCAGCGGTGAAGCTTATGTCCGAAGGTCTAGCCGCCGAACTCTCAGACACTAATGTTCGCGTCACGGTCGTATGTCCAGGAGCCGTTGCATCAAACATTCGCGCAAATTCGGGGCTGAACAAACCGACAATGCCAGAGTCCAGTGGAGATGGCAACGCGCTGCCTGCGTCCAAAGCTGCAGCAATCATTATCCGTGGCATCGAAGATGACGCATTTCACGTTTTTGTGGGAAAGGACGCAGTTTTGATGGACAAATTCTACCGGCTGAGTCCGGCATTCGCCGCCCGCACAATCGCAAAGAAGATGCGGGCGTTACTTCCAGGCTGACTTAGCGCTCAAAGGGGCTTCGCCTCTGTCCTGCATAAAGGACCTATCTGTCGATGCGGCAGTTCTTAATTCAGAGATAGCCCTGAGCACGAAGCCAATTCTCCAGCAGCGCAGGCCACATCTCGAGAGCCGGATCCCCATCACCAAGACCGCTGCCGTGGCCGCCGTGCCGGAACAGGTGCATTTCCGCTGGAACCCCTGCCTTGATCAGAGCGCTGTAAAAGTCAACACTCGCCGATACCGGCACAGTCTTGTCGTCCGTCGTGGCGTATATGAACGTCGTGGGTGTGTTCTCGCTTACGTGTAGCGTCGGAGTGTACAAGCTCTCCCAGGCCTTACATTTCTCAGCAGGTAAAGTTCGCAGTACAGAGCAATAAGTGATCAGTCCACGGTCGTTCGGCTGCATCGCATTCAACCAGGCATACCCAAGAACGAGGAAGTTGGGACGGTCGCTGAACCGATCGATACTGTCATGCGCTTGCGGATCTCCGTCGTCGCCGGTCGTAGCCACCATTGCGGCCAGGTGACCGCCGGCCGAGAATCCAACAAACCCGATCTTGTCCCGGTCCAAATGAAACTCGTCACTCATTGATCTCACAAGACGCATAGCGCGCTGGCCATCCAAAAGCGGATCGGGATAAGGATTGCTTTTCCCGAGCCGGTATTTGAGCACGAATGCGGTGATCCCGTGCGCGGCGAACCAGTCTGCAACCTGGCGCCCTTCGAGGTTCATCGTGAGCCCCATGTATCCCCCGCCTGGTGCGATAACGACAGCAGTATGGCTGACCTTAGCGGCCTGGGGACGAAAGACTGTAAGCGTTGATTGGAGCGAGCTGTCGGAGGGCCATAACGGGATGGCAGTCACTCCGAACTGGGTACCAAGAGCGCTCTGATCTGTTGCAGGAACCTGTGCAATCGCGCTAATGCCAACGACAAACGCTAGAAGCACGGCTGTGATCCGAATTTGCCTTATAGATTTCAACGCAGAAGTGGACAAATGGGCCTTCCTTTTTCTGAAACGGACTGAACATGCAGGCGGAGATTCTTTGAACGACCCAGCCTTCAAGGGAGACCGGGCGACAAGCTTCCTGGTTTTGACTCGATTACAACCGTCGACGAGTGCAGCCCTTCAGCATCTGCATCTAGAGTGATTTCGCCGCTCTTGGCAGTCGTCCGCACAATTACAAGTGCCCGCCCATTGAACAGATTGAATACCTCACCCGAGTAGGCGTCCTGGGATCGCCCGTCGCCGCTTCCGAGAGCCGCAATCGTTCCAGCTCCGTGAATGGTGAAGTGCACTCGCTGATTGCTATTCATCTGGAGACGCCCCCGCTCATCGACGGCTTCGATCGTGACGAATGCAAGGTCCTGCCCGTTTGCTCTTAGAGTTGCTCGATCTGCACTGAGCTCCAGTCGAACTGCAGGTCCAGTTGTTTGAAGAATGCTTTGTCCTACAACGCGATCCCCGCGAACGCCCTCTGCCTTCAAAGTTCCAGGCGCGTAGGGCACTTCAAAATCTGCTTTGAATTGTTGGTCGCGGCCTGCAGGTTTTTCACCGATGAGCTTGTCATTGAGATAGAGGCGAACCCGTTCCGCAGCGGAATAGACCTCAATCGTCAACGGCTTTCCTTCTTCACCTGGCCATGTCCAGCTGGGAAGACTCGGATATACGGCCCAGCCAGCAGCGAGGATTTTCTTGTCCTCGGGTTCCGGCAATCGCACCGTAGCGTAGATGCGATCTCCGCCGTTCCAGAGGATATCGCGGTAATAGGACGATGGCTTTCGGTAGCCCGTGAGGTCAAGATCCCCGCAGTAAGCCGCGTGCCAAGGGAACCCGGGGGAAAGCGGACTTGGGGGCTGTCCGTTCTGGAAATTGGCGATCGGGCTTTTCCCATCAGCCCCAAAACTTGCCATATATTTTCGAAGGAAAGCTTTCATCTGAGTCAAAGCGGAAGCTTGCTTCGGAGTTCCGTAGCTCCAGGCGCCTATTCCTGATTCTCCGAGGTAGTCCATAGCCGTCCACACGAATTCGCCGACGATATATGAATGCTGCTGGGTAAGGTTCCATTGCTCGAAGGACTCAGCCGGGAAGGATTCGGTCGTCATCATGATGCGGCCTGGCACCCGACGATGATCCTCCTCCTGGTTTTGTGCAAGATTGTAGTTGTAGCCTGCGATTTCTACGTTAGCAATCGCAGCATCGGGATTCGTGCCATAGGTGGCTCCGGGAAATGCTTGCGTAAGTGGCCTGGTTGGATCCAGTGAGCGGATGCGATCTGCGAGTTCCTTCCCTATGGGTGCACCCTCAGGTGTAAAAACCTCGGGGATTTCGTTTCCAATTCCCCACATGATGATGGATGGGTGATTGCGATCTCGCTTGACCATCGCATCAATATCTCGCTGCCACCAATCATGAAAGAATCGAGCGTAATCGTATTTGCGTTTACTCATCGTCCACACGTCGAACGGCTCATCAATGACAAGTAGTCCCAAACGATCGCAGGCATTAAGAAAAGCAGGAGAAGGCGGGTTGTGCGCAGTGCGTACGGCGTTGAAGCCCGCTGCTTTAAGCAGTTCAGCCTTTCTCTCTTCAGCCCGATCAAATGCTGCCGCCCCGAGTGGACCGTTGTCATGATGGACGCTGCCGCCGGCCAGTTTGATCGGAGCACCATTCAACAGCAATCCTCTTTCGGCAGACCATGCGAGCGACCTGACACCGAAAGGCGTTTCAACTTCGTCGAGCACCTTTCCATCTTTTATGATTCGCGTGACGGCTCGATACAGACGGGGGTTGCTGGGCGACCAAAGGGTCGGCTGGTGAATGATGATCTCTTGATTTGCTTCGGCTGACTGCTCCGGCAGCAGGTCGACCTTTTGGTCCGGTCCAGCGGATTTTGTTTCTGCCGGACCCCAAATAGTCGTCTGGATCGTCACCGCGCTCCTATCTGATGTGTCGTTCTGCACCTGGGTCTTCATAACGACTTTCGCCGACGCAGAGGTAGCGTCAGGCGTGCTTACAAAGACTCCCCAGGGTGCAATGTGGATTGGCTCGGTGACTACGACGCGAACATGACGGTAGATGCCTGATCCGCTGTACCAGCGACTGTTCGGTTGCAACGAGTTATCTACTCGAACAGCTAATACGTTCTTCGCAGACAGACTGAGCTGGGACGTAATGTCGAATCGAAAGCTCGTGTAGGCGTAAGGGTGAATACCGAGCTTCTGTCCATTCAGATAGACGGTTGTCTCGCCCGAGACGCCGTCAAACTCCAGACAGACATGCTTGCCCGTCCAACTCTTGGGAGCCGTAAACGATTTTCTATACCAGCCAATGCCGGCAGGAAAGAATCCTCCCCCCCCGCCTGTAGGATTTTTCTCGTTCGGAGGCCCCTCGATACTCCAGTCGTGCGGAACCGTCAGTGTACGCCATGAATTGTCGTCGAACTGGGGAGAGTCCGCGTTCGCGGGATCTCCGAGAGCGAACTTCCAATCTGCGTCTGCGGAGAAGACAGTGCGTGGGGCCGGCGCCGGCTTAGCAAAGAGCTGCACCGTGACAAGCAGAAGTGCTGCCATCAGCAAGGTCCGCAACGTTTTCGCGAAATTGATTCCGAAACAACACATACCTAACTCCTGATTGATCAAATTGCTGCCAATAAGACTCGGCACTCGATAGCTTGTCGGCCCCACGGAACGACAACATCTCAACCGACTTCCAGCAAAGCCAATCCGTTGGGCGGGATTGAAATTGACATTTGCCGTTCCGAGTTCAAGTGAACGACTTCGGGCGACTTGAGTTCGCTCTTTTGCTTAAGTTCAGCAATTTGTTCGGTGGTTGGGTAGGCCGGACTGCCCATTGCCTCGTAAGCACGGTGGAAATCGCCACTGGTGTGGTCGACACGCGTGATGGACACCCGCGCATGTGGATGGAGACCATCGAGCGCCAGATTAAGACTCAAGTCCTCGCCCTTCGTTTCGTAGGACATGGAGCTTTGAACGAGCGGGTCACCCATAGCAGAGTGCTGGCCCGGCGGTTGTGGGATGAGATTCCAGACAAGAATCGCTAGTGCCCCATCCTTACGTCTTGTGGCGAGAATAGGGCCTTCATCGCTGTTGAGCTGGACGTCACCCAACTTATGAAGCAAGGTAAAGGTGTAATAGGATGGCCGCGGGACGCCCCTCATCCCTAAAAGCCCGAAAGCGTTGTTCAAAAAGTTCTTTGGAACCCCTTGCTCTTCAAAAACATTGCTAAACGTCCAGTACGACATCATGTCTGCCAGGCCGATTGTGGACTTGATCGTATGTGCGATAAATGCCGGATTTTGAGAACACCACTCTGTAAGGTACAGAGGCATATACGGCAGTTTCGATTCCTTGATCTGCTTCCGCACCTGCGTCAACGCTCTGGGTAGCACATCCTCGACCGGATAATGAACCCCTTCGCCAAACAATTTGGTTTGCGGATCATCAGGGTATGCGTGAGTGGAAGCAAAATCGATCGGAATCTGTTGCGAGGTACAGAACTCGAGTAGATCGCCCACCCAGGCAGCCATGGCTGTCGCAGGACCACCTACTCTGAGCCGTTTGTCGACGTTCTTGATAGCGGTAGCAGATTGCCGGTACATCTCAAAGTAGTCTGCCTTGGTGCCGCTCCAGAAGGCAATATTCGGTTCGTTCCAAACTTCAAAATTCCATCCACTGACTTCTTGAATTCCGTACCGGTCAATCAGATGCTTCGACAAACTGCCAACCAATTCTCCCCACTGGGAGGGGTCCTTAGGAGGAGTAGTGTTCCCGCGATACCAGAAGATTGTGTATTTGTTGCTGGCCAGTGCGCCGGGCATAAAGCTGAGCTCGACAAGCGGTCGGATGCCTCGATCCAGCATGGCGTCGAAGACCATATCCACATAAAGAAAGTTGGGCTGCTTCGATCCCGACGGCCAGACGCCCATCTCATCATTGAAGAGACCGTGAAACCGAACGGACTTCATCCCGGTGGTCTTCTTTACTAATTCGAGATCCGAAAGCCACTGCTCCCGGAACGCGACAACTGCACGGTCGGAGCCCATGCACTCTTCCCAGACGTGTGGGAGGGGGCCTTTGGTCTCGTTGCTCTTGACTGATAGAAAACGTTTTGTAGGAGTAGGATTCATTTGATCCGCGTTCCCAATGCCAGTTGCAAGTGTGTGAACGCTAGCCAATGCTGTCGTTTGAAGAAATGTTCGGCGATCCATAGCTACCCACTTTCACATCTCAAAGCAGAGAAGGCTCTCGAAGAGAGGCTTCTCCTCTGTGCTGCCTGCTCAATCAATTCACCGGTGACATTGTCGTCAGGGTTCTCATTGTTCGGTCTTCCTTAGAACTGCAACAGGTCCGATCAAGCCAGACGGAAGTAGCGGTGAGTCCGCCTTGTAGGACTTCCATGTGGTGAAGGTGTATTTGGTTGTTGCATCCGGCTGCTGATCTCCGATTAACCGATTGACCCAGGAATTGATCACTTTGACCGAGATTTCATTGGCTCCAGGCTTCAGCGCCGAGGTTGCGTCAATCGTGTAAGGTGCGTGCCAAACCGTACCGAGTTCTTTCCCATTTACCGTCACCATCGCAAGGTTCTTCACCTCGCCGAGGTCAATCCAGAGCGTCGCGTTCTTTCCAAACCAACTCGCATCAGCTTGGATCGTCGTCGTATACGTGCCTTCGCCAGAGAAGTACCGGATGCCCTTATCAGGACTGTCAGACCATGAAATCAGCTTGTCCAATGTGATATGGGGTGGTGCACCGCGATCAGGCTCAAACGCCAGTTCCCACGGGCCATTGACGGTTGCGAGTTGGGTTTCGACCGCCTTTGGAAGAACGCGAGATTTCTTCGCGGCAGGCTTGCGGAACACTACGAACACGGTTCCCCACGGATCGAGATGCAAAGGAACCGTCGTATGCCCTTGCGCGATTTCATATGGCGCCGGAGAAATTCTTCCCGTGTCGGAATACCATAATTCTGGAGCTTTGCCGGTGACACGGAAGGTTGCGTCAATCGTGGCTGGGCGATCCCTTCGGTTGGCTAGGAAGTAAAGATCTCCATCTGTGAGTTTTCGATGAACGAACAAAACTTGCGCGGCATCCGCTGTTCGTGTGTAGTAGAAGTCAGGACCAACGTTTAGCTCCCTGAGAACCCCTTTTGCATTCTGGCCTGCATATACCTTGCCTTTGCCAACTATATGCGTACCGCTGCCCTCGCCGAATAGGTCATCGCTGAGTTTCTTGAATTCCGCCGGATCATCGGCCAGACTCGGCGTCTCTATTGGCTTCTCCCCGGCAACCGTGGCGCCTTGCTCGACAAGCGTGTGGATTGCACGCAGCACCGGAAGGGACATGTGTTGGCTAAACTTGTCCAGAACGAGTACGCGATAACTCATTCCCGACCTTGTCGTGATCCTTCCATTGTCGGTGCGAACTGCATGGATCAAACCGTCGGCATTGATGTAGTCGAAGGCGTAGCCTTCGGGTATATCCGGCATAGATGTGTGAAAGATTGCAGTAATGTTCGAATCTTCGCCGTAGAAATACAGGACATCGGTCGCGAATCTCCCCTGTTGCAGCAGGAACGAATTCCGCGACAGATATTCGATCCAGGGCTGGGCGTGCTCTGCCCAAGTCTCATTGCGATTGAACCACTGTCCGCACGGCCCCATCGTGATTCCCGGGACTTTCCCAGTCAATGGCTGATGCGTGGATTCATGAATCACGAACAAATTGATGCCGTTCAAGAACTCCTGGTCTGCAGTAGGTTTCAGAGTCGCAGGTGACCATGCCCACGCGGTGGAAACATCGCAAACAGTGAACGATTCGGCCGCCGCGACGTTTTGGCCGTAGATATGCGCCACCGACGCCGATTCGCGGTCGTCATTATCAAGCTCGAACTGCTCTTTGAAAACGCCAGGATTGTGGACCCACATGGCGCCCATAGGAACGTCGTCTAGCTTCTTGACCTCCATTCCATCAGCAACGAAGCCACGATCGCCTTCATGCGATTCCCCATAATGTCCCATGCCCCGGGCCTTCAAAGAAGCCTCGATCTGACCGTAGTCCTCGTCGGCTGTCAGGTCGGCAATTGTCTTGCGCAGGTCCCAGAGAAACTGGTCGCTGGCCTGCGAACTCGTCACGATCCTTCCGGTGAGCACTGGCAGCCAAGGATGCGGATCATAGCCGCGGCGCTTCCTAAACTCCTCGATCATGTCGTCCGTCCAGTTCTGCGCACCGGCCTCCCAACTGTCTGTTAGAACATCATTAAGTCCGCGTTTGCCCATCAACTCGGCACCCACGGCCGACTTGTAAGTGTCGAGGTAATGATCCATGTAGTTCCTCATATACCTGGCACTCAACTTGTCGACTTCAAGGCCGGTGGCTTCCTTGGCGGCGGGATGATTCTTTACTCCGAGAAGAGAATAGCCAAAACGCAGGACAACCCAATCACCCGGTGGTGGCGTCCATTCAAGCGTTCCGTCAGGCAGCATCTTTCTCGTCAAATCGATTACATCGCTCTTCTTGATCGCATCTTCTGGAGAGAACGAAGGCGTGGCAAGGCTATAGAGCTCGGGCGCAACGTCAAACCCGGCTTTTTCCTCGAACTCATTCACCCGAGCGCCCGGATGCAACACCAGTTCTGCGATGGGTATGGATGACGGACTTTTGGAGGAAGAGCCAAACTGAGCTTCTTCACTTCCTGGCGCTGGAGGTGGGGGGGCGCTGAATGTCACTCGGAAATACTTGGCCGTTACCGGTGCAAATGAGAGGGTATGCTCGGTGGATCCGCCCTTCGTGACCCGAACTATAGGTTTATAGGTCTTACCATCATCGCTCGCTTCAAGGGTGATGCCGCTCGGCCGGCCAGCCCGAAGATATCCGTCGAATGCGTTCCTCTTGCCCGCCACAATCGTGATCGCGCGAATGGTTTGTGCTTCGGAGAACGCGTATTGAATCCAGGCCTTCTCGCCCGCCGCCTCCGGCATTACCAGTGAGGTGGTTCTTACGAGATCGCCGTCGTCAAGCAACGTCCTATCAATCGGGCTGCTGCTCGTTATAGTCGGATGAAGCGAATTGGAAGCCAGGTCGGTCTTCGGTACCTTGTAGGCTAAGACTGCGGTGTCCGCATAAAACTCCGGGATTGTGATCTGCGGGCTCATCATTCCGCCCACATCTTCAATGGGCAAGTTCTGAAATGCTCCCGTGTTTGAAGGTGGATGCGGGAGAATACCCTTGAACGGTTGACCGCCAGCGATGTGCAACTCGCTCCAGACATACTTCTTCATTGCCTCGTTCGGGGGAACCCATGGACCGCCTGTCTCGCTAAAACCCGGCGAACTTCCAATCGCCTCTTCGAATCCCATTTGGTCGGCAAGCGTGGTCGCATATTTGAAGGCATCCTTCCATTCCGGACTCATGTAGATCACAGGAGGATCAACGACCTTTTTCCCAAATAGCGATCCATTGATTATCTGCACTCCACCTAAGCCCGCACGATGCATCCATTCCAGGTCAAGGCGAATGCCCTCTTTTGAGATATTGTTGTCCATCCAGTGCCACCAGACGCGCGGTCGTGCAGATTCGGGTGGATACTCGAAACCCGTTTGCAGAGGATCCCTGATAGTCTGCGCACTACAGAGTCCTGCGCTGAGAACAAACAGGAGAACCTGGGCTCTCCATAGACGTTGAGAGGTCTTAACGGCTGACCTCAGCCCACATGAGTCTGTCTGACTTGAAGAATCGGATGTGGTAGCGACAACTCCGAAAAACTTCAGAGCAAAAGCTTCGATCCGCCGAGAAGTTACGCGATTCATTGAGCCCTCGTTCAAGATTCGAGACTGTAGAATCCCCACCTCGTTACTGGACAGTTGAGAAGCTTTCATGGAGCGTAGCCGTCGAATCGCCGCCCGCCCAAATATCGAACTCGGAGGCGTCACTTACCCACGACTTCGTTGCGCTGCTCCAATAAGTGCGCTCGTCTTTGCCGACGGAGAACTGAACTGTCTTTCTTTCGTGTGGGGAGAGTGGCACCCTTCGAAACCCTTTCAATTCGCGAACAGGACGGGAACTGGTCCCGAATCGCTGGTGAAGGTACAACTGCACAACTTGATCGCCAGCCACGTCGCTTGTGTTCGCGACATCTACCGATACATCGAGACTCTCGTCTGGCTTCACTTCGTGTTTGCTGAGGTGAAGATTGGAGAAAGAGAATGTCGCGTAGCTCAGGCCAAATCCGAACGGAAAGAGCGGAGTACTCTCTTCATTCCAGTAGCGCTTATTTTGAGTTTCGGGAGCCTGCGTGGTGTTGTGGCCGTAGAATATCGGGACTTGTCCGACATTCCGAGGCCAGGTAAATGGAAGCTTTCCACCCGGGGTCGCTTTGCCATAAAGCAAGTTCACGATTGCATCGCCGCCGCGCGTGCCTGGATACCACGCCTCAAGAATGGCTGGGACATGCTCTGACGCCCAACTGATATCGAGAGGTCTTCCATTCAGAAGCACCAGCACAACAGGCTTGCCGGTTGCTACCACCGCTTCGAGTAGTTGCTCTTGTTTCCCGGGAAGTTCCAGCGAAGACCTGGAGGCATCTTCGCCACTCATACTCTGAGCCTCGCCTAGGACCATGATGATCAAATCAGAATTCCCCGCGAGCTGCACCGCATTAGCAAACTCTTCAGCTGCCTGGCTTTCGGACCAGGGGATTTGTTTCTTGACCTTCAGAATCCCGTCGATCGGCGAAGGAAACTTTCGCGAGATCTGAACACCCGGTGCGTATTCAACACGAATCTCGGGGCCAACCTGGCGCTTAAGTGCGTCAGGTATCGTGACGTTTTCGCTGATGTCATTAACAAATGCCCAAGACCCGGTCATATCTATCTGAGAATCTGCCAGAGGACCCAACACTGCAATGGACTTGTATCGCGATTGTGCCAGTGGCAATAACCCACTGTCGTTCCTGAGAAGCACAGCCGATCGTTCCGCACTATGCATTGCTTCCGTTCTGTGATCCGGATCGTTCAGGGTTTTCTTCGCTAAAGCCTCGTCAACATATGGATTTTCGAAGAGACCGAGCCTGATCTTCGTTTCGAGGATCGGGCGAACCGCGTCATCAAGTTGCTTGACAGTGATTCGTCCAGTCTTGAGGGATTCTGGCAGGGTTTTTCCGTAGGCAGTGCTCCCGAGCCCCATCTCCAGATTCACGCCTGCACTGAATGCTCGAAGTGCCGCATCCTGTTGATCCTTTGCGAAACCGTGAGTCACGAGACTGTTGACCGCCATGGAATCGCTGACAACAAATCCCTTGAAATGCCATTGATCGCGCAGTACATCCCTGAGAAGCCACCGGTTTCCAGTTGCGGGAACTCCATTCAGGTCCATGTAGGCGCTCATCACAGTCCCAACGCCTGCATCCACTGCACTCTTAAAAGGAGGGAAGTACACATTCCACAATTGGTCGTCGGATATGTCGGAGGCATCGTAGTCACGGCCGCCCTCTGCTGCACCGTATCCGGCAAAGTGCTTTGCGCAGGCGATGATGTGATTCGGCGCTCCGAGGTACGGGCCTTGAAAGCCACGCACTTGGGCCGCAGCCATGGCTGAACCCAGGTAAGGATCTTCGCCTGCTCCCTCGATGATCCTGCCCCACCGTGGATCGCGTGCGATATCCAGCATGGGCGCAAATGCCCAATGGACACCTGCGGCCCGTGTCTCCTCTGCGGCTATCGATTGCGCCTTCTCAACCATCGACGTATCCCAGGAGGCCGCCAACCCTATTGGAACCGGGAATTCTGTTTTGAATCCATGAACGACGTCGAGGCCGAACAAAAGTGGAATATGCAGGCGCGATCCATCAACCGCCACGTGCTGAATATGATTGATCTGTGCAGGATCGGACATGAAGAGGACGGATCCGAGTTGCCCTGATCGAATCCGCTCTTCAATGCTCTTGCCATTTCCAAAGACAAAGATCTGGCTCAACTGACCGATCTTCTCGTCAGTCGTCATCTGCTTCAACAGCTTATTGGCGCGCTGCTGAACAATTGAATCGCTCAGTTGAATCTGGCCTGCCGGAGCCGACAGATTCTGGGCTCCGGTCGACGGTACCACGCACACGATGGCTATAAGTGCGAACGAAAAGAACCTGGGGGAAACCCAGAAGCGCTTCATGGTCGACCTCGGACGTCTCAGTTCTTGTCTTTGACCGGCGTGGCAGTGAAGTCACCGTCAACACCGAATTGTTCAACGCTCACCGTTCCAGCGATTTTTCCGGCAGAATCCACCGTTCCAGTGAACTTCACCGTGAGAGGAGAGCCGTTGTACTCGGTCTCGTACGACCAGGAGACTTTGGTCCCGTCAATTTTTCCGGTGATTTTCCCAGAACCCTGATCGGCGGTGCAGGAGCCTGTCAAATCGTTGTCCTTCTGGGTGAAGCTGCAGTCGGAATCGCTGTCGTTGCCCATGACCGACTGGTGGATCTTCCATTTGCCGCTGAGTGACGCGTTATCCGCGGCCATGGAAGTGAGGGTGGCAGCCGCCAAAAACGCAGAAAGGATTAGGGTTCTCATTACAACTCCTTCATTTGATTGATAGGCACCAGGCCAGTTTCCCGAGAATAGATGAGACTGAGTCTCATTGTCAATAGACAGTATCAAAATAAACATATAGAATTAAAAACAAGATGAGACTCGCTAATACGACAGCTGATGTTCCAAAGGAATTGGCCACGACCAGAGTTAGTCTTCAAAGCCGCAAGCAGCAATTGGTTCGTGATGCGATCTTTGACGCTGCGGTTGAGACATTTGCAGTAAACGGCTTCGACGAAACAACGGTCGAGGATGTGGCGCGATCCGCAGGAGTATCACGCGCTACGTTCTTCCGCTATTTCTCAAGCAAAGACGACCTGTTGGCGCAGAACGTGATGAACTATGGCGTCGCCTTGACCGAAGGCATAAAGGCTTGCCCGCCCACTCTCTCTTCATTCGAGACAATGCGCGAAACCGTTCTTTCTATCGCCCGGCAAAAGGTCACTCACCCACGCACACGTCTAGTAATCGACATCTCATTGCGGAGCACCTCCGCGATGCAAGCTCATGCGTCGCGCATGATCGAAGTGGAACAGAGCGTCGCGGCAGCGTTCTCCGAGCGACTCGGTCGCAAATCAAAGGATGATCTCGAACCGCGTCTGCTTGCAGCGATGACTGTGTCGGCCATGAATGTTGCAATCATGGCCTGGTATCGAGGTGATTATCACGATCTTTCTGCAGCAGTGGAGCAGGTGTTCTCCCGTTTTACTCGAATCGTCAGTGAACAGGCTCGTCCAGCTGCAAAATGAACCGATGCGCCGCTCGGCTTATCACCGCACGCTCACTTTACGCTTGGGTTTCTGCCCGAAATGAAATGGAAAGTATGAAAGTCAATCCCACAGCTTCGACTGCGCTTGTGAGCCCACGCTACTTGAGTGCAATAATCCTGGCGGTTTCATTGGCCATCCCTGCAGGCGCACAGGCAGGACCAGGACCTGCCACAAGACCGTTTCAATTACCGTTATCCGGTCGGCAGTCCGGAGAGGTGACAGTTCACCAGAGCGCACCGATCCCATCCGGTTCAAGTGCAAATATCCAGATTCAGCTTCCAGGAGCATTCGCAGGCAGCATCCCAGCCACGGAAACACTTCCAAAGGTTTTCGATCTTACGCTAGACGAAGCTGTCCGGCGCGGTCTGCAAGCAAATCTGGGAATCGTCAGTTCCACGTATACGCTTCAATCCTCGAATGCTCAGCACGCTGAAGCCCGCAGCGCTCTAATGCCAAATATCAGTGCTAGCGTCTCAGAGAACGCCGCAAAGCTCAACCTGGCCGCAGAGGGCTTTAGCGCAAGCGCCTTCGGTGACCCATCTCTGCAATTCCCCACGTCCGTAGGTCCATACCATTACTACGACCTCCACGGTGCTCTACAACAGAGCTTGTTGGACATCACCGCCATTCGCAATTTGCATTCGCAGGAGCAGTTGGTCCAAGCCCAAACGTTTCAGGGCCGCCAGGCAAGGGAAGAAGTTGTTCTCGCGGTCACCGCAGTTTATTTGCAACTCATGGCAGACGTTTCGCTCGGAGACTTGCAGACGGCAGAGGTGGCATACGCAGAAGCGACTTACAAGCAGGCTCAGTCGCAGGCCGACGCGGGCAACAAGGCACCGATTGAAGCAACCAGAAGTCTGGTGCAGCTTCAGAGAGAGCAGCAAAGGTTGCGTTCTCAACAGGGCGAGATTGAAAAGCGCCGAATTCAACTTGCCAGGCTGATAGGGTTGGATCCGGGAACACATATTGTCCCCAAAGAGAAGTTCGCAGCGCTTTCTCCGGAAGCATCGTCTGTCATGCAGCTCGTGGAGCAGGCGTGGTCGAACCGGCTGGATCTAAAAGGCGCTGAAGCTCAGCTTCGCGCTGCAGAAGAAGCGCGCAAGGCCGCTTCGGCGCAACGCCTTCCTTCTGTCTCCCTCAATGGCACCTACGGTCTGCAGGGCGTCAATCCAAATCAAGGCGTCCCTGTATTTCAGGCTTCTGTTTCGGTGAGCGTTCCACTTTTCCAGGGTGGCCGCATTCAGGCTGAAACTGCGCAAGCTGACACCGTGGTGAAGCAACGACGCGCAGAACTAGCCGACCAGCGGGGAGTCGTTGAGTCCGAAGTTCGTACCGCCTTGATTGATCTTCAAGTGGCGAACGATCAAGTTGTCCTCGCGGAGAGCAATCGCAAGTTGGCAACGCAGACGCTCGAGCAGTCACAAGACAGGTTCGCGGTTGGCGTTGCCGATTCTGTTGAAGTGGTCAACTCCCAGGAATCACTGGCGGCAGCAGATCACGATTACGTCAACGGCTTGTTTTCTCAATACATAGCAAGGATCACGCTTGCGCATGCTATGGGAGAAGCCGAGAAGGATCTACCGGAACTACTTGAGAGGAAAGCCCAATGAGTACATATGTCGAGACTCCGCCGGCCGAAGGCCTTGAAGAAAATACATCCGATACCGAGCTGCTCGTCCCCTCTCGTCGCAATTCAAAAAAGGTCATTGCCGGTGCTGTCATTGTCTTGCTCATCGCCATCAGCGTTGGCTGGTATCTGTACGCTCGAGGCGTCGAAGATACAGACGATGCGCAAATCGACGGGCACCTGGTTTCTGTTGCGTCGCGCGTAGAGGGTACGATTCAGACGGTCGCGGTCGACGACAATCAGACGGTCACCGCTGGAGCGACTCTGGTTCAATTGGATCCCAGAGATTACCAGGTCGCGCTGGATCAAGCACAAGCGCAGTATGACCAGGCTGTAGCTCAACTGGCAGCCTCCGGCCCGAACGTACCAATGACACGTATCGCGAACGAATCTGACGTTGCTTCCGACTCAGCGGGCATAACAGCTGCGGAAGCAGCGGTCGAAGAGGCTCGTCGCAATTTGGCGGGCTCCATTGCGAGGTATAAAGAGTCAGAAGCTCAGGACGAACATGCTCAGGCGAACTTCCAACGCTACAAGACGCTACTGGACAAGAATGAAGTCTCGCGCGCCGATTACGACCAATACAGAGCGGCCGCATTGGCGCAAGCTCAGACTGTGGCCGCAAATCAGGCAGCAGTAGAATCCGCCGAAAAGACCGTCGATCAGCGGCAAGCGCAACTGGCACAGCAGAAGACCAAATTGGAGGAGTCCCGCAATAGCGCGCCACTGCGACTCGCCATCCGCGAGGCAGACACTAAAGGTCAGACGGCCAACGTCGAAGGCGCAAGAGCAGCACTTGAAAAGGCCAAACTCAATCTCAGCTATGCGAGCATTATCGCGCCAGTGGCGGGCGTGGTGACACAACGGAACGCCGAACCGGGAGCCAGGATCTCAGCGGGCGAGCAGCTTCTGATGATCGTTCAGACAGATAACTTATGGGTCACCGCCAATTTCAAGGAGACACAGCTCGAACGCATGCATCCTGGGCAGCGCGTCAAGGTCCATGTGGATGCGATGCATGAGGACTTCAAGGGGACCGTGGAAAGCATGCCGGCGATCACGGGCTCGCGAACGAGTGTCCTTCCTCCTGAGAATGCTACCGGCAACTACGTAAAGGTAATCCAGCGCATGCCTGTGCGGATTCGTTTGAATCCAGGCCAGAAGGATCTTGAAAAGCTGCGTCCTGGAATGTCTGTGGAGCCGAAGGTCTATGTGGAGTAGGCATGGCTGACGCAACTGCACTTCCAACGCCGATGGCTGTCACTCGATCCGCGATCAATCCGTGGATCGTTGCTATGACCGTGACATTGGCAACTTTCATGGAGGTCCTCGACTCCTCCATTGCCAATGTCGCACTGCCACACATGGCGGGATCGATGGGAGCCAGTCCTGACGAAAGCACCTGGGTCATTACCAGTTATCTGGTTGCAACAGCGATTGTGTTGCCAATGAGTGGGTGGTTGTCAAACGTGATCGGGCGCAAGCGATTTTACATGGCATCGGTTGCAATCTTCACTATCAGCTCACTCATGTGCGGCCTTGCAACGAGCCTCCCCATGTTGATCTTCTTCCGCGTCCTGCAGGGCGCAGGCGGAGGCGGCCTCGGTCCGACCGAGCAGGCGATTCTCGCAGACACGTTTTCAGCCAAACAACGAGGGATGGCATTCGCCATGTACGGTATGGCAATCGTCGTAGCTCCAGCGATTGGACCGACGCTGGGCGGATGGATCACGGACAACTACAACTGGCATTGGATCTTCTTTATCAATGTTCCTATCGGAATCCTCTCGCTCATCCTCACCCAGCGAGTCGTCCATGATCCCATTTACCTCAAGAATCTCAAGCGCTCAACCAAACGAGTGGATTACTTCGGGATGGGACTCATCGTGGTTGGTGTTGGGCTCCTGCAGTTCGTTCTCGACAAGGGCGAGCAGAATGACTGGCTCTCTTCGAATTTGATTTCAATTTGCCTTGCCGTTTCCGTTGTGGCCCTCCTCGTGCTCGTCATCAACGAGTTCCGGCACGAAGATCCCATCATGGACCTCCGGCTCTTGAAGAATCGCAATTTCGCCACTGCGGTGTCCTTCAGCTTTGTCCTAGGGATGGTTCTCAATGGAAGCACAATTCTGCTCCCGCTGCTGCTACAAAACAGCCTTGGGTATACGGCTGCTCTAACGGGACTTGCACTGTCGCCTGGAGGAATCGCGTTGGCGGTGATGATGCCGGTTGCGGGTATCCTTGCACAAAAGTTCGATCCCCGATGGATCATTGCAATCGGATTCGTGGTTACCGCATTCGGACTTTTCCATGTCACTGGAATTTTCTATGGCATCGACTTTGGAACACTGGTCTCGTACCGGATCATCCAGGTGATTGGTATTCCTTTGATCTTCATTCCAATCAGCACCTTGAATTATGTGGGTGTGAAGCGGGAGAAGTTCAATCAGGTGTCAGGAATCAGCAATTTCACGCGCAATGTGGGTGGGGCAATTGGCGTATCTCTTCTGAGCACCTTCATCAGCCGACAGCGCCAAATTCAGCGCACAAATTTCAGCGCTCATACGAGCAAAGGGAACCCGTTTTTCATGCGTGAGCTGAATGGACTGACACACAATCTCATGTCGATGGGCATGAGTGCGACGGAAGCGTCACACAAAGCTCTCGCACAACTGTCCGCTCAACTTGACTTGCAGGCGAGCGTCCTCGCCTTCAAGAACTCATTCTGGGTGATGGGAGCAGTGGTCTTACTGCTCGCCCCGTTGCCGTTCATCATGCGGCGCCCGAGCGCAGAAGAAACAGCAGCCGCAGCTGAGGCGCATTGACTACGAAGAATGCAAGGCGTTCTACTGATCGCTGGCTCTCCAGGGAACTCCTTTGGCAAGGCGAGGGGCAGAGGTCCAGACGGCAGAGGTCGCGGGCACAATAAGGGCACAATAACCGTTACCATGCGTGCCTCAAAGCGCCAAAAGGAGCCATCCATTGCGCTTATTTTCTATAAGTTACCGGTTTCCTGTGCCCTGTCACGGCAACTTCTCGGACCCTTTGGGGAAGTTTTCGGCACTGGGAGGCGCACACAGGAAGGGTGGGGAATTTGATTTATGCGGGGGCGTAGTTCAGCTGGTTAGAACGCCTGCCTGTCACGCTGGAGGCCGCGGGTTCGAGTCCCGTCGCTCCCGCCAATATCAAAGACCACTCAGCAAAAAACCCTAGAGAGCAGGCTCGCTTGCGTCACGCCAAGCGAGTTAAAGTCGACCGCGTGTCAGGAGGCGTCTATCGCGACGTCATTGCTTTCGCGGATCGGTACGCTCTCGCACCCACCTCGTAGGTCGCACTTGTTGCGTCAAGACCGCCCCTCAGCATCCGCTCTCGTGCAACACGGAGCTAGATCGAGTCGTTCTCTTGGTCAGCTCATCGCTGTCTGCTCTGGCATCTTTCAACTTAGCCACGAGTAGGCGAGGTGCTGGGCGAATCTGCTGTATTCTCTGTGATCGCCACTTATGACTTCCTTACGGAAATCTCAAGTCGCTTTGTTGACTACCCTAGGGGGGTATGATACAAAGTGAAAAGCGTGGACCTGTCCATGCTGAAAAAACAATCCAACTCTATGAGCAATGAATCTGCGCAAGAACCTCCGAGTAGCAGGAGTTCTCTCCTGTGCCGTGATTAGTGCCTGAGAAACCGACTATCAACGGTTCCACACCGCTCTTCACGACATGCAACTTGTGAATTGAGCGTGTGAGCCGCTGGTATCTGACTCACCCTCCCGAACCGACAGTCCTTTGTGCCCGCCTAGCTGGATTGCGCTCTGGCGCATCCGGATCGCGGGCACCTGCTCGGACTGAACGAGGAGGAACCATGATGAACAAACTCTTTTTGATCCAGAAGACCGCCCGCCTTGGCTGCAAGTGGATTGCAACGGGTGATCCGAAGACGCCGCTGGCTTGCGTTTGGAGGGCACCGAAAGGCCCGACAGTTGCTGCAACCGCATCCTCCACGGACGAAACCGGGAGGATCCACCTGTGCGCCTAGCGGAAACTCAACTGAACGCTGTCGCAGTCCGCACCGAGAACGCACTGCTCAAGGGTTTCTCGGTGCGCAGCTCCTGGCAGAAACATGTTCTCACCTTCCTCATGGTCTTCGGACCTGGCCTGTTCGTGATGGAGGCGGACAACGATGCAGGCGCAGTCTCCACATACATGCAGGCCGGCGGACAGTACGGTCTGCACCTGCTGTGGACTCTAATTGTGCTTTTGCCCATCTGCTACTTCGTACTGAAATCAAGCTCAGGACGCAATATCGATGAAAGGTAGTTGAAATGGTCGACAAGAAGAATGCTACTCCTTCGCACGAGCGGGAGAAAGTGAAACTGCAGCAACGGGTGCGTCGGCTTCGCGGACAGTTGGATGCAGTCGAACGTTCCATAACAGCAGACGATGACTGTGGCGACCAACTGATGTTGCTGGCCGCAGTACGTGGCGGTATCAACAGCCTCATGGGTGAGGTGTTGGAAGACCATATCCGTTTCCATCTCACCGCGGGGGCCAAGGAGCAAATTGCTCCGGAACTGGCGGAGGATCTGATCGATCTTGTGCGCGCCTATCTGAAATGACCTTGCAGTTGACACCCGATCGTCAGATCGGTTCGATTTCTCGGCCCCAAGATGCATGGACATCTTCCCCTGTGCCACTTTTACAGTCCATTCACACGGTGCAATGTTGGAGGCATTACAGTTAGGCCAAAACCGTTTGCGTTCCCGCCTGCAATGCTCCCCGAGGCCCCGCACGTTTTTTCGGTTTATGCCGACTTGATCGTTTGCAGACTATATTCGCAGATTCAAGTTCTTCAATAGGTTTTGAATTCCATCCCCCCGTGCGCTGAAGCAGTCACAGTGCGCTCGGAAAGATTCAAGGAGGATCCATGCAACGGGTCGTCAGACGGTTATGTCTTGGGTTAACGCTGATCGCCATATCGGCAACCAGCGGGTCGGCCCAAAGGGCGCTGACGTGGCAAGAGGTTCGTGACAAATTCGAGAAAGCCAATCCGACTCTTCAAGCCGGCCAGATTGGCATCGACGAATCGCGCGCCCAGGAGATCACGGCGAACCTGCGGCCAAACCCGAACCTGACCGTACTCGCCGATCAGATCGATCCGTTCAATGGCGGCCCTTCGCATGGACCTTTTGCATATCTGCTGTCCTCGGGTGGAGTGAGCTACCTCTGGGAACGAGATCACAAGCGCGGGCTGCGACTTGAGAGCGCCCAAAAAGGGACAGCCGTCGCGATCTCAGGACAGGCTGATCTGGAAAGAACGCTGGTATTCAATCTCCGCGGAGCCTTCATCCAGACGCTGCAAGAGAAGGCGATCTTGAATCTGGCGAAAGAAAACCTCGCCTACTACGACCACGTGTTGGATGTTAATCACGACCGGTACACATCCGGTGCGATCGCTCAGGTGGACTTGAAGCGCCTGGAATTGCAGAGGGTCCAATACCTATCGGATCTGCAAATGGCTGAAGTGAATCTTCGATTGGCGAAGATTCAGCTGCTTATGCTGTTAAACGATCAGACGCCAGTCGAACAGTTCGACGTTACCGGGCCGTTTGATTTCGCAGAGCAGGTTCCTCCACTCAGCGACGTCCGTCAAAGTGCACTTGATACGCGACCTGACCTAAGGGCGGCTTTGCAATCGGTCGACAAAGCGAAAACCGATCATCAATTGGCCGTAGCCAATGGATCGACCGATCCGACTCTCGGCTTTGATGTGGGTCGCAACCCGCCTATCGATCAGTACATCGGGTTCAGCGTGAGTATCCCGCTGCGGGTATTCGACCGCAATCAGGGCGAAAAGCGCCGTACGCAACTGGACATCGATCGAAACGATCAACTAGCGACGGAGACGCGAACGCAGGTCTTCAGCGACGTCGATTCCGCCTACGCCACGGTGAATAGCGCGGTAATTCTTCTCAAACCCTACAAGGACCAATACCTCGAAGAGGCTTCAAGCGTGCGAGACACAATCTCGATTTCGTATCAGCACGGAGCCGCGTCCCTGCTCGATTTTCTCAACGCTCAAGCGGACTATCGGAGCGTGCAAGTCAACTATCTGAATCTGGTGGCTTCCTATCTGAATGCCACGAACCAACTGAATCTCGCTGTTGGACGTGAGGTGATCCCATGAAGGGCAGGTTATCCGAAATCCTCGCTCTCAGTTCGATGTTGTGTGCACTTGTCACGGGTTGTAACGGTGACAAGGCCGATCCAAAGGCCGAAGCGCCACCGCCGTTGAAGGTACAGCGTGTTGAGGATCGCAGTCTCTTCCAGGTGGACCACCCCGAGAGGTTCCAGCTTGTACAGGCGGTTGAACACATCGCGACGCCTCAGTTGCAAGTAAACGGAACCGTGAATCCGGATATTGCTAGAGCTGTGCCAGTCATTTCGATCGCCACGGGCCGAGTTGTTGAAATCGATGCGCGCCTCGGCGACACAGTCAAGAAGGGCCAACTTTTGCTAAAGGTGCAGAGCGCGGATATTGCGGGTGGGTTTTCTGATTATCAAAAGGCGGTTGCGGACGAAAAACTGGCCCAGACACAGCTCGACCGCGCAACGTTCCTTTACGGCAAGGGCGCAATTTCTCAGAATGATCTCCAGATCGCCCAGAATGCTGAAGATAAAGCCAAGGTAGATGTCGCGACCGCAGCGGAGCGGCTCCGCGTTCTCGGCAATCCGACGCTTGATCGTCCCAGCGGTATCGTTGAGATTCGCGCGCCAATTGCAGGCGTGATCACGGACCAACAGGTGACGAATGCAGCTGGTGTTGCGGGGTTGGGCTCACCAAATCCATTCACAATCTCCGACCTGAGCTATGTCTGGATCTTGTGCGATGTCTATGAAAACGACCTCGGCAATGTGCGACTCGGAGAGAAAGCCGATATCCGTCTGAATGCTTATCCTGACCAGGTTTTCACCGGGGTGATCGACAACCTCTATCCCGTGCTGGACCCCAATATCCGTTCGGTCAAGGTTCGAATCGAAATGCGCAATCCAGGAATGATGCGCCCCGGCATGTTTGTGAGCGCCACCTTTCACGGCCGGCAAAAACAGAAGCGAGCAGCAGTTCCGGCAACCGCAATCCTTCACCTGCACGATCGGGATTGGGTTTACGTGCCGGCCGGTAGCAATCAATTTCGACGCACAGAGGTTATTGGGGGAGACATGCTACCCGGCTCGATGCAGGAGATCGTTTCCGGGCTTGCTGCGGGCCAACAAGTCGTAGCAAATGCGCTTGAATTTCAGAACTCGGCGGAGCAGCAATGATTCGTACACTCGTCGATTTCGCGCTGAACAATCGCTTCGTCGTGCTTAGCATGGCGATCCTGCTTTTCATTTGGGGAATGATCTCCTTTCACAACCTTCCGGTCGAGGCCTATCCCGATGTTGCCAATACATGGGTTCAGGTGATCACACAGTGGCCTGGGCGGGCTGCCGAGGAAGTCGAGCAGCAGGTCACCATTCCCATCGAAATTCAGATGAACGGTATTCCGCATCTCCAGCATGTGCGGTCCGCGTCATTGGCCGGACTTTCGGTTGTGAACCTCATCTTCGACGACAATTCAGATAACGACTGGGACCGCCAGAAAGCTCTGGAGCGACTTGCGCAGGTCACGCTTCCGCCCGGTGTCTCCGGCGGAATCGGACCGGACTTCAGTCCGATCGGTTCGGTCTATTGGTACACGCTGAAGAGCACGAATCCGGCGTATGACTTGATGGATTTGAAATCTCTGCAGGACTGGGTGATTGCAAAATACATTCGATCCGTTCCGGATGTGGTTGACGATTCCTCATTCGGCGGTGTAACCCGCGAATACCAAGTCCGCGTCGATCCGGAGAAGCTGATTTCCTACGGTCTTAGCCTGTCGCAACTCGAGCAGCAGTTGACGAACAGTAACGCCAACGTCGGCGGGAGCTTCATTGAGCAGGGTTCACAACAAATCAATGTGCGTGGCGTGGGCCTGGTCACCGATACCCAAGACATCGAAAAGACCGTGATCAAGGCTCAGAACGGCACACCGCTACGAATCAAGGACATTGGCGAGGTTACGCAAGGGCCCAAGATTCGTTTAGGCCAGATCGGGAGAGCATACCATCGTGCTGACGGTGTGGTTGAGGATGACAATGACGTCGTCGAAGGGATTGTCTTCCTCCGCAAAGGTGCAGATACAGCCACCATGCTGGAAGGCCTCCATGCGATGGTCAAACGGCTCAACGATCATATTCTGCCTCCGGGGGTGAAGATCGTTCCGTATCTCGATCGTGACGACCTGGTGCATTACACGACGCACACGGTCTTGCACAATCTTGCAGAAGGCATGTTCCTGGTTGTCGTGATCCTTTTCCTCTTCTTGGGAAATATTCGAGGCGCGATCATCGTCTCCCTGACCATCCCCTTTGCGCTGCTCTTCGCTTCAATCTGCCTGGATCTGCGACACATCTCAGCGAATCTGCTTTCCCTTGGAGCGCTCGATTTCGGCATGGTCGTGGATGGAGCCGTCGTGATGGTCGAGAACATTGTGCGTCATCTCAACCGGCCGCAGGAAGCGCCGCGCTCCATGGTTGACAGGATTCGTACCGCGGCACATGAAGTACAACGTCCAGTCTTTTATGCCATCGCCATTATCATTACGGCGTACCTCCCCATCTTCACCTTGCAACGGGTCGAAGGAAAGCTCTTCAAGCCGATGGCCTGGACCGTGGCTTTTGCCTTAGTTGGGGCCTTGATCTTCTCGATGCTGATTGCTCCGGCTCTGGCCAGCTTGCTGTTCCGAAGCGACGCAAAACAATGGCAGAACCCCGTCATGACTTTTCTGATCGGCCGCTATAGGACGAGCGTCCGTTGGGCTATCCGCAATCGTTGGGTAACAGTCGGTGGAGCAGCTCTCGTGCTCATGCTTTCGGCGTTCCTGGCCTTTAGCGGTGTGATCGGATCAGAATTCCTACCCCACCTGGATGAAGGTGCGATCTGGGTCCGGGGCACACTCGCTCCGAGCGTTGGTCCGACCGAAAGCGCGTTGGTCGCGGAGCGAGCCCGCGAGGTGCTGTGCTCCTTTCCTGAAGTTCCGCAGGTCGTAAACCAAATCGGCCGTCCTGACGACGGAACCGACACCACAGGCTTTTTCGATACCGAGTTCTTTGTCGATCTCCTGCCAAAAGAAAAATGGCGCCCCATCTTTCACCAGAACAAAGAAGAACTGATTGCTGCCATGAATCGAGAACTTGAAAAGATTCCAGGCGTGTTCTGGGGGTTCTCGCAGCCAATATCCGACAATCTTGAGGAAGCAGTGAGCGGCGTTAAGGGCGCACTTGCGGTCAAAATCTATGGCGATGACCTGAAGACGCTTGAAGAAAAGGCGGATGAGATTGAGGCGGTCATGCAGCCAATTCGCGGGGTCGAGGATCTGGGCGTCTTTCGGGTTATCGGCCAGCCCAATCTCAACTTCACCGTTGACCGCGATCAGGCTTCTCGTTACGGCATCAATGTCTCCGATGTGAACGACGCAATTCAGACCGCAGTCGGAGGCAACGCCCTCAACCAGGTGTTGGTTGGCGAGCAGCGCTACGATCTGGTCCTGCGCTACTTGCCCCAGTATCGGGACACCACTGAAGCCATCAAACAGATCCGTTTGCTCGGGCCATCCGGTGAACGGGTTTCACTCGCTCAGCTGACCAAGGTCAAGGTGCTCGATGGCGGTTCAGAGATTTACCGCGAAGAAAACTCGCGATATGTCGCAGTGAAGTTCAGTGTCCGCGGCAGAGATTTGGGAAGTACCGTTGACGAAGCCATTAGAAAGGTCAACGCATCCGTTAAGCTTCCCACAGGCTACACACTTGATTGGGCGGGCGAGTATGAAAGCGCGAAGCGCTCGCAGCGGCGACTGCTGATTGTGCTACCGCTCGCGATTTTACTGATCTACATCCTTATCTACTCAATGTTCAAATCGTCGAAGTGGGCGCTCCTGATCCTAACCAACATTGCGATGGCACCCATTGGCGGATTACTCGCGCTCCTGGTCACCCATACCAATTTCAGCGTGTCATCGGGTGTTGGATTTCTGGCGCTGTTCGGTGTATCCGTGCAGATCGGCGTCATCATGGTGGAATATATCAATCAGCTTCGGTCACGCGGTTACGATGTTGAAGCAGCCGCCGTTGAAGGTGCTGTTCTACGCCTTCGGCCGATTCTGATGACGATGCTGGTCGCAACCCTGGGCCTGCTGCCTGCTGCACTCTCACACGGCATCGGCTCGGATTCACAGCGGCCATTCGCCATCGTAATTGTCGGTGGTCTCGTGACCGATCTGGTCATCAGTCTCTTCTTGTTGCCGACCTTGTACACGTGGTTTGCAAGCGGCGACGATCGACTGCCGGAAGCGGACCCGAACGAGGCCGTGTGAACGAATTGAACCGTGCTGGAGGGGTATATGAATAAGGACGAAGTCTGCTCTCGAATTCGAGAAATAGGCATCATTCCAGCTGTCAGGGTTCTGTCTGGCGATGACGCACATTTCGCCGCAGAGGCGGTCATGCACGGTGGCATACCGATCGTGGAGATCACAATGACGGTGCCGGGAGCATTGAAGTTGATGACCCACCTGATTCAATCGGATCCAACCGTCATCGTCGGTGCCGGCACGGTTCTCAACACGGAGACAGCACGCGCGTGTGTTGATGCTGGCGTTCGTTTCATCACGGCTCCTTCATTCAATCCTGCGATTGTGGAATTTGCGGCCAAAGAGGGCGTAGCGGTAATGCCAGGCGCATTAACCCCGACCGAAGTGGTCACCGCATGGAGCGCTGGAGCTGATTTCGTGAAGGTATTTCCCTGTTCGCGCACGGATGGAGAGAGATACATTAAGGCGATGCACGCTGCCTTGCCAGATATTCCCTTGGTGCCCGCGGGCGGCGTAAATCAGCAGAATGCGGGGAGCTTCATTTTGACGGGTGCGACCGCCCTCGGAATTGGCACAGAATTGATTCCGACAGAAGCCATTCAAAGGCGACAATCGAAGCGCATCATGGAACTCGCCCATCGGTTTGCGAAGCTCGTCAAGGATGCCCGCCAACAAATTGAGACGTGGAAGAAAAGCCAGGTTGTTAAGACGTACACAGGACAGGAAGAGTGCGAGCCATAAGCCTGGCAATTTCGTCGTCGAAAAGGCCATTCAGCGAATAGCCTTTCTCCTCTCTCATATCGGAGTGATTGTATTCGGAGAGTCGAATGCAGTGGTCGCAAACACAGAGGGTAGGTCGTATGCGAAAAGCGGCACTCGCGGCGGGCACTGTTCAGCTTCTCTATGGGATGTTCACGGTTGCGCCCCAGATCTTCGGCATGAATTTCTCTTCTGCGCCAGGTCAGGCAGCCTTTAGACTTTTTACGATTGTCGCGTGCTTGGCCTTTGTGACCTTCTTCCTCGGGATCGTGATTGTCCCTGTGCCGAACGTTGGCCATGGAGTGAGGATCGCATCAGTTGTAGCAGCTACGGCACTGACCGTTGAGAATCTACCGTACGCCTATCACCAAATCCAGGGTGCTATCGCTGTGGCGAGCGAGAGTTGGCTTTGGAAAGATCACCCGCTCAGACAATTCGCGCACGTTTTGGGTCTGGCAATCCCGACGCTTGCAGAAATCACTATGGTCGTGTTCCTTCTTGCGGTTTTTTCCATATCTCTGAAAGCGCAGGACCGCAAACAGGATCTCGTGGGCCGAAGCCGTTTCTTGAAGGTAGCGTCACTCATGGTCGCAGCGGTGTTCTTCGTCGCTTTGGTCGCAACCTTCTTCCCCGTGATTCTGGCGTCGCGGCCTCCCACAGTCTCGGTAGTGC
>Ga0335079_10001552_pt1 | contig 26223 bp, 23 predicted proteins | sample Lox_Sample_33_FD_206719 | JGI IMG/M metagenome (GOLD analysis project Ga0335079, IMG submission 206719) | Soil microbial communities from Loxahatchee National Wildlife Refuge, Florida, United States - Lox_Sample_3.3 | ecosystem: Environmental > Terrestrial > Soil > Wetlands | place: USA...
ACGAAGGCCGATGTAGTGCGATAAAGATGCAAACGACCAACGACGGACGACCAACAACGACTCTGCCGTCTCTCCGGGCCGAAGGACTAGTAAGAGAAACCGTCCGGCTGTGTCATCGCTTCTTCGTGAGCGTGCTGGTCGATGAAGTGGCGGCCTTCGACCAGCGCCTTGCGGTCAATCTCCAGAAGGTTGACTTTCTTCACCTTGTCTTCCAGCACGCTCATGGCAGTCGTCGCAGAGAGACACTCCGTCTCTTCCAGGAGGGCGCCGAGAATGACGATGTTCGCAGCTTTGGCTGAGCCGAGCCGATCGGCCATTTCTGAAGCCGGAATGCAGATTACGCGCGCCTCCAGAGCACTCATATCGGCCGGGAGGCTTTCCCGGTTGTAAATAATCAGTCCGCCTGCAGGCACATCGGCGGCAAACTTTCGGAGCGAAGGCTCGTTCATCGCAATCAGGATCTGAGGCCGCGACACCAGCGGCGAGCCGATCCGCTTTTTCGAAAGGCACACGTGGCAGTGCGCGCTTCCGGAGCGCATTTCCGGACCATAGGACGGCAGCCAGCTCACTTCCAGGCCCTCGCGCATGCCGATCTCAGTTAACAGTTGCCCGAGCAGGAGAACTCCTTGTCCGCCGAAGCCGGCGATCTTTAGGGTCAAATTTTCGAACGGGTGAAAGTGCTTTACCCTTTCGTCGGTGGCGCGTTCCTTACGATCGATTTCCAGAACCTCAGCGGCCGGCCGTTGTGGCACACCGTTGGCGGGGATCTGCGGCTTGCGATCGCGGAAGACGTTAAGGGGAAATTCGGGCATCATTTTCTCTGCAATCCAACGGCGCGCATCGACGGGGTCCATGCTCCAGATGGTCGGGCAAGGCGAAAGAATCTCGACCATGGAAAATCCGCCGCCATCACGCTGCACCTCCAGAGCTTTTCGAACCGCGCGGCGCGCCCGCATGATGTTCTTGTTATCCGAAAGAGCGACGCGCTCGAGATACGCTGGCGCTTGTAAGCTGGCCAGCAATTCGCACATATGCACCGGAAAACCTTCGTTCACGGGACGCCGGCCAAAAGGCGAAGTCGTGCTCTTTTGCCCGACAAGGGTTGTAGGAGCCATCTGGCCGCCAGTCATCCCATAGATCGCATTGTTCACAAAAAAGCAGGTGATGTTCTCCCCGCGGTTAGCTGCATGAACAATCTCAGCGGTTCCGATCGCCGCCAGATCGCCATCTCCCTGATAAGCAATAACCATTTTGTCCGGGCAGGCGCGTTTAATGCCGGTGGCCGCCGCGGGAGCGCGGCCATGCGCGACCTGCACGTTGCCCACATCGAAATAGTAGTAGGCAAATACAGAACAGCCGACGGGGCTGACCAGGATGGTTTTGTCCTGCACGCCCATGTCTTGCAAAGCCTCGGCGATGAGCTTATGCACCACACCGTGACCGCAGCCCGGACAGTAATGTGTCTGGTGCTTCAGTTCTGACTTGCGGTCGTAAAGGTCATAGAAAACTGAAGACCGGGCGTGGATTTCCTCATAGCCGTTGGCCTGCATTTCGGGATCTCTCTTTTCGTCAGCCATTTCGTTTCCCTTCCCGCTTCACACCGTTACGGTCATTCGTTCCAATACCTGCTGATAAATCTCTTCAACTGAGGGAACATTTCCGCCAACCCTGCCATAGAACTCAACTGGCACTTTGCCGTTCACTGCCAGGCGAACGTCCTCGACCATCTGTCCGTTGCTTAATTCAATGCAGAGAATCTTTTCGACATTCGCTGCCGCCTTCGCTAGCGCCTGTGAAGGATACGGCCACAGTGAAATCGGCCGGAACAGGCCAACTTTGAGCCCCTCACGCCGTGCCTGCTCAACCGTTGAGCGCAGCACTCGGGAGACGATGCCATACCCGACCAGCAATATGTCGGCATCCTCGGCACGGTAGAGCTCGAATCGGGTCTCCGTATTCTGCGCCCGGATATACTTGGCTTCCATCTCGCGCTGATGCTGCTCCAGCTCATTCGTTTCGAGATAGATCGAGCTCACCATGTTGGCGCGGGTCTCCGGCGTGCCCCGCACCGCCCAGGGTTTCTCAGGAGCCGTTACTTCCTTGTCTTCGAGCTCCAGCGGCTCGATCATCTGGCCGATAAAGCCATCAGCCAGCACGACCGCCGGGTTGCGATATCTGTCGGCAAGGTCGAAGGCGAGTGTCGTGAGATCCGCCATCTCTTGCACCGAGGCGGGAGCAAGCACCAGATTGCGGTAATTGCCATGGCCTCCACCTTTGACCATGGCGAAGTAGTCACTTTGCTCAGGCGCAATGTTTCCAAGCCCCGGCCCCCCGCGGACCACGTCCACAATGACGCATGGCAACTCAGCGCCAGCCAGGTATGAGATTCCCTCCTGCATAAGGCTAAGTCCGGGGCCTGAAGATGCCGTCATCACCCGCACGCCCGATGCGGCTGCGCCATACACCATATTGATCGACGCAACTTCGCTTTCGGCTTGGACAAACGTGCCACCCACTTGCGGAAGCAGAAGCGCGGCGGATTCGGCGATCTCGCTGGCCGGAGTGATGGGATAACCGTAATAAGCGCGGCATCCGGCAAGAATCGCGCCCTTCACTACCGCAACGTTTCCCTTACAAAGCTGCCGCATGTGACCCTCCTGTTTCGATCACCGGCTTGCGTGGCGGAGCAAGGCGGTAAACCGTGATCGCCCCCGGCTCCGGACAGCAATAGAAGCAAATGCCACAGCCGGTGCAATCGTGCCCCGTATAACGCGCCGGGTGCACGCCGGCGGAGTTCAACTCCGGCATCAATTCCAGGCACTTGGGTGGGCAAGAGTCCACGCACAACCCACACCCCTTACACTCTGTCGTATCAATCGTGACTTTACCGCGCGCTTGCGCTGCCATATTCACCTCGTTGCCGTTTGTACAGACTGCGGACGCTGCAGCCACTTGGTCTTTTCGCAGTATTCGTACAACTCATTCTTAAACTTGGGGTCCGCAATATCGATCAACGCCTTTGCCCGCTCACGAATGGACTTGCCATGCAAATAGGCCACCCCGAACTCCGTGACCACATAGCGAACCAGCCCCCGCGAAGTAACGACGCCTGCGCCCGGGCTCAGTGTGGGCACAATCCGCGAAATTGCGCCGTTCTTCGCCGTCGCCGAAATCGCGATAATTGGCTTTCCGCCTTTGGACCGTGATGCGCCACGCAGGAAATCCACCTGCCCCCCGATGCCGCTGTAGAACGTGCTGCCGATAGAATCCGAGCAGACTTGGCCCGTAAGGTCGACCTGAATCGCCGAGTTGATCGCAACCATGTTGTCGTTGCGCGCAATCAGTTCCGGACTGTTCGTGTAGGAAGTCGGGTGAAATTCAAAAATCGGGTTATTATCCACGAACTCGAACATCTTGCGAGTGCCGAGACCGAATCCGGCGATGATCTTTCGGGGCTTGAAGTTCTTGCGCGCGCCGGTAATCACCCCGGCGTCAATCAGTGGAATAACCCCTTCTCCAACCAACTCACTATGGACGCCAAGATCTTTGCGGTCCATCAGCAACGGAAGTACCGCCTCCGGAATACCGCCAATTCCAGTCTGTAGCACGGCCCCATCTTCAATCAGGCCCGCTACGTTGCGCGCTATGGCCGCATGCAGGTCAGTGCTCTCAGGCTTTTTGAGCTCACAGAGCGGGCGTGACGATTCCACCACCGCATCTATGTCGCTGACGTGAATGAAACTATCGCCGTAGGTTCTCGGCATGTAGTTATTGACCTGCGCCACAACGTAACGGGCACACTTGGCGGCCGTGAGCGTGGTGTCTACACCCACGCCGAAACTGCAGAATCCATGTGAGTCAGGAGGAGAAACCTCGATCAAAGCCACATCCAGCGGCATCGCCCCACTCTCAAACAGCTCTTCAATTTCACTGAGATAGATCGGGGTGTAATCGGCCCTACCCTCATTGATGGCCTCCCGGACGTTCGGGCCGATAAACACTGCATTATGGCGGAAGTGACCAGCCATCTCCGGGGCAACGTAAGGAGCCGCACCCATCGTCATCATGTGCACGATCTCGACATCATGCACCCCAGGCCCGCGCCGCATCAGGGCCTCGACCAGCGTTTCCGGCTCGGCGCAGCCGGGCTGAATGTAAACCCGCATGCCTGATCGCACGCAGCTGAGTGCTTCGTCCGCATTCTTCAACTTCGCCGTGTATTCGTGCTCCCAGGACATAAACTCCCTTCCTTATTGCCCGTTTCCTGCTGCCGTGGCAGTCGGCATGCCATGTTCTGCAAGGCACCGCTCGTGACCTATGGCGGCGTAATAAATTGCTCTATCGAAAAATTGATCCAGTAACTGCAGCATCTCCAGTTCGCCGAAGACCTCGACTGGGCGCTCCAGCACAGATTCCTTCTTGATGAACTCCCACAGATTCTCTTTCGTCAAAATAATCACCCAGACCAGCTGGCTCAGGCGAACGCCCTGCAAAGCCCGCCGAGATCCGACCTCCAGGTACCGGGATTCGAGGTCAAGCTCGTCCTTGGTCATCAGCCAGTCCCCCAGATGCCCGTAAACGTCGCCTACATACGTCCTAAGCTCTTCGGGTGGGACCTTGTTGTAATCCGGGGTGGCTTCGGAGTTCTCTACCCTGTCCAAAAGGCAGGCGGCCAATGCTTGGGAGTGGGTCTCAATCAGGCGAACCAACCGATAGAGCATCATCATGGAACTAGCCTCTAACTCTCCTCACCACAATCAGTTTCGATGAGGGCAGCTAACCCAGCCATGACTAAGGCCACAGGCGATTGTGACGGCAATCACATCGCCGGGATCGGCCAAAATGTAGTGACTAGCCGGCACGAATCTGGCCTTTCAAGGGCCCGCGGAAGCCGCTTGAGGGTGGTACGCGGGAGCTGCTGATCCACAAGATGATAACCAATTGATGAATACAAACAGAGGGAAAATCGGCCAGTATTCGTCGCTCAGTTATACGCGAACGTGGGTCAGGTCTTTTACCGCGCGCATGTACTGTGCGCGTTCGAAGGCGCTCGGATCGGAACAGCGCAGCTGGCTCATGCTGCCTTTCAACTGTCGCACAGAATCGTACTCGTGCGTTTCCATCCACTCGCACATGGCGTACTCGACATGGCGGAGATGCTTAACTCCGTTGTGCAGGAGGGCCGAGCATAGCATGGTCGCGTCCGCGCCGGCCATCAGCATCTTGATTGCGTCTTCACCTCGATGAATGCCGCTGGTGGCAGCCAGATTGGCTTTGATCCTGCCGTAGAGAATGCCGATCCAGGTCAATGGCAGACGAGAAGCCTGCGGAGTGCTAAGCAGGACTCGTGGCGTAAGCTCCAGCTCTTCAAGGTCGATATCCGGCTGGTAAAAGCGATTGAAAAGCACCAGCCCATCGGCGCCGGCGGCATCAAGCCGCTTTGCCATGTTTGCCATGCTGGTAAAAAACGGACTCACCTTGACTGCCACCGGAATGTGAATGGAGCTCTTCACCGCCTGAACGATGTCAACGAACATCTGCTCGACTTCAATCGAGGGCAAGTCCGGATCGGAAGGAATGAAATAGATGTTGCATTCGATCGCATCCGCGCCGGCTGCCTCGATGTGCTGCGCATAAGTGGTCCAGGAGCCGAGGCTGGAAGCGTTCAGGCTGGCAATGATCGGTATCCTTACCATCTGCTTCGCCTTTTGAATGTGCCTCAGGTATTCTTCCGGGCCGGTATGGAACTCGCCGGCTTGCGGGAAGAAAGAAAGTGACTCGGCGAAGCTTTCGACTCCGACCAAAAGATGATGCTCAAGCTCCGCTTCTTCCTGCCGCAATTGTTCCTCGAACAGCGAAAAAAGAACAATGGCTGAAGCTCCCGCATCTTCGAGCCTGCGGATGTTGTCGAGGTCGTGAGACAGCGGCGACGCCGAAGCTACCAACGGCGTTCTCAAATCCAACCCGAGATATTTAGTGCTGAGGTCAACCATGATCGTTCTCCGATTTTCTCTACGCTCCGACCAGCTTGGCCGCGCTCTTTTCTTCCTGAGGCTCAGCTTCCGCCTTCTCCACAGCGCCACCTTCCGTTTTTCTTTGCGCCAGATACTCATACAACCGATAACGCTCTTCCGCGTCTTTCTGCGCCTGTAGCCAAAGACGCTTGGCATCCTCGGGCTTGCTCTTCGTCAGCATCTTGAAACGTGTCTGCTGCAATAGAAATTCCTGCACTTTCTTCGTCGGGGCCCGTGAATCCAGGCTGAGAGGGTTTTCGCCTTCGATCGCCCGCTCAGGATTGTAGCGATACAGCAGCCATTCCCCGGAATCGACCAGGGTTTTCTGGTCGGACATCGCAGTGGTCATGTTGATGCCATGCGCAATGCAATGCGAATACGCGATGATCAGGCTTGGGCCCTCGTACGCTTCGGCTTCGAGAAATGCTTTAAGTGTGTGCTCGTCTTTGGCGCCCATAGCCACGCTGGCGACGTACACGTTGCCATATGTCATCGCCATGAGGCCGAGGTCTTTCTTCGGGCCTGGCTTTCCACCCGCGGCAAACTTGGCAACCGCGCCTCGCGGCGTACTTTTTGAGGCCTGGCCGCCAGTATTCGAGTAAACCTCGGTATCCAGCACCAGCACATTGACGTTTCGTCCGCTGGCCAGAACGTGATCGAGGCCCCCATAGCCGATGTCATACGCCCAGCCGTCACCACCCACAATCCACACGCTCTTCTTCACCAGCATGTCAGCCAATGCAAAAAGCTGTTTCGCTTCTGGCGAGTCCACCTTCTTCAACTCCTGCTTCAGCAGCGCAACCCGCTCCCGCTGGTCGTGAATGTCCGATTCATCTCTTTGTGGTGCGCTCAAAATAGCCGCAGCAAAGTCCTCTCCAATGGCAGGCGCCAGCCGCTGTACCAGCTCGCGAGCAAATTCGGTCTGCTTATCGATCGACAGGCGGAAGCCAAGCCCGAACTCCGCGTTGTCTTCAAAAAGTGAGTTCGACCACGCTGGGCCACGTCCATCGGCATTCTTAGTCCACGGCGTCGTCGGCAAATTGCCGCCGTAAATGGATGAGCACCCGGTCGCATTGGCGATGACCGCACGATCGCCGAAAAGCTGTGAAACCAGCTTCAAATAAGGTGTTTCGCCGCACCCTGCGCAAGCACCGGAGAACTCGAACAATGGCTCTTGAAACTGCTGTTGGCGAATTGCTGACGTCTTGATCTTGCGCCGGTCAAGCTCGGGAATCTTCAGGAAGAACTTCCAGTTCTCGGCCTCAGGCGCGCGCAAGGGCGGTTGGGGCATCATATTGATCGCCTTGAGCCGCGTTTCGCTCTTATTCTTGGCTGGACAAATATCCACGCAGATGCCGCAGCCGGTGCAATCTTCCGGCGCGACCTGAATCGTGTACTTCAGCCCCTTCCACTCCTTATCGCGCGCATCGGTTGACTTGAAAGTTGCCGGAGCCGCTTTCAGCTCGCTTGAGTTGTACACTTTTATCCGGATCACCGCGTGCGGGCAAACCATCGCGCACTTGCCGCACTGGATGCAGGTTTTCGCGTCCCACACCGGGATTTCGAGTGCGATATTGCGCTTCTCCCATTGCGCCGTTCCGGTCGGGAACGTCCCATCGGGAGAAAATGCGCTCACCGGGAGCTCATCGCCGCGCCCCCCATAAATCGTACCCAGTACGTCGCGCTCAAACTTTGGAGCATCCGCCGAAAAGGGAGCGGGGATTTCGCCACTGCTGGTGAGCGCCGCAGGAATTTTGACCTCGAACAGATGCGCGAGCGTCTCATCAACCGCTTTCAGGTTCTTCTGGACAATTTCTTCACCCTTCTTGCCGTAAGTCTCGCGAATGGATTGCCGGATGGCCTCAATGGCCTGTTCGCGCGGAAGCACCTTTGAGATCGCAAAGAAGCAGGTTTGCATGATGGTGTTCATGCGGGATCCCATCCCCGTCTCTCGCGCGACCTGGTATGCGTCAATCACGTAGAACCTGGCGTGCTTTTTGATCAACTGCTGCTGCACCTCGCGCGGCAGATGATCCCAGACCTCGTCCGGCCCGAAGGGACTGTTCAACAGAAACACACCGCCCGGAACGAGCGCGCCAAGCATGTCGTAGCGCTCCAGGAATATCCATTGGTGGCAAGCTACGAAATTCGCCTGCGAGATCAAATAGCTCGAACGAATTGGCTGCGGGCCGAAGCGCAAATGCGAAACGGTCATCGCTCCCGATTTCTTGGAGTCGTAAACGAAGTAACCTTGAGCGTAGTTGTCCGTGTGCTCGCCGATAATCTTGATTGAGTTTTTGTTCGCTCCCACGGTCCCATCTGCGCCCAGCCCGTAAAAGACTGCGCGCACCACATGGTCACGCTCGACCGAGAAACTCGGGTCGTAGCTCAGGCTGGTATGAGTGACATCGTCGTTGATGCCGATGGTGAAATGGTTCTTCGGCTCATCGGCATTCAGATTGTCGTAAACCGCTTTCACCATGGCCGGTGTAAATTCTTTCGATGAAAGACCATACCGCCCGCCAACTACCGTAATTTCACGTCTCCGCTCTCGCAGTGCGTTCACGGCGTCAAGATACAACGGCTCGCCCGCAGAGCCGGATTCCTTCGTGCGATCGAGAACCGCGATTCTTTTCACTGTCCCAGGCAGGGCATTCACAAACGCATCGACCGAGAATGGCCTGTACAGGCGCACTTTCAGCAGGCCTAGTTTTTCACCACCCTTGTTCAGATGTTCGACCGCCTCCTCTGCCGCTTCTGCTCCGGAACCCATCATCACGATCACCCGCTCAGCATCGGCAGCGCCGGCATAATCGAAAAGGTGATACTTGCGTCCGGCGATCGAAGCAAATTTGTCCATCGCCGCTTGGACCTTGCCGGCACACACTGCATAGAAAGGGTTTGCCGCTTCTCGCGCCTGAAAGTAAACGTCGGGATTCTGTGCTGTTCCCCGCAACACCGGATGATCCGGCGAAAGGGCGCGCTGGCGATGTTCAAGGATGCGGTCCATGTTGATGACGGCCCGTATCTCGTCGTCACTCAGCAGGCGAATTTTGTTCTCTTCATGCGATGTCCGAAAGCCATCGAAAAAGTGTAGAAAGGGAATTCGCGATTCAAGCGAGGCGGCATGAGCGATCAACGCCATGTCCATCGCTTCCTGCACGGAGTTTGAACAGAGCATGGCAAAGCCGGTTGTGCGGCAAAACATTACGTCCGAATGGTCCCCGAAAATCGAGAGCGCATGCGTCGCCACCGTGCGTGCCGAAACATGAAACGCCGTTGCAGTCAGCTCTCCGGCAATCTTGTTCATGTTCGGGATCATCAGAAGCAGTCCCTGCGATGCGGTAAATGTCGTCGCCAGGGATCCCGTCTGCAATGCCCCGTGAACCGCCCCGGCCGCGCCGCCCTCGCTCTGCATTTCGATCACGTGGGGGACCGTTCCCCAGATATTTGGCAATCCCTCGGATGCCCACTGATCGGCCCATTCGCCCATCGGAGAGGAAGGCGTGATCGGGTAGATGGCGATCACTTCATTTACGCGGTATGCAACGTAGGCCACCGCCTCGTTGCCGTCCATGGTCTTGAACTTCGATTGCATGACTGCTCCCTGACCGGCCGAAAACCGTTCGTGCTTCGGAAATTTGTTGCTATCGAAAAGCATCTCGCAGTGCAGGGGACCTGTCATGGTATGAAATCACCGCGGGTTGTGATGGCGGTCACACGAACGCCACAGAATCAGACCCAGGCCTTGATGGCACAAGAAGTTACAGGTCCAGGGTCGCTTGCACCGAAGCGGGATCTCCGAGCGATTCAAAGCGAAATCCAAGACTCTTGAAGAGGTTTTGCATGGCGACATTGTCACGCAGCATCTCGGCAACAATGCGGGTGATTTTTTCTTTGGGTGCGATCTCGATCAAGCGCCGAAGAAGTTCCCGTCCTAGTCCCTGGCGTTGATACTGATCGGAAACCAGAACGGCTACCTCGGCTTCGTGACTGCCCCGGCTGTCGTCGGTCTTACGAAGTTTATTCAGACGTCCTACCGCGAGGATTTCTCGTTCCGGCGTCTCGAGCTTTTCACCTTCCGCCACGAGCACCATCTCGCGCTCATAATCACAATTACAAATGCGAATTAGTCTTTCGTGGGCGGTGCGGCGCGACAGGCTTATGGAAGTGAAATACCGCATGTACACTGTCCGGTCGGAGAGGGTCGCATGAAACTTCACCATCAACGGCTCATCTTCAGGACGAATAGGCCGAATCGTGACGAGAACGCCGTTCTGCGTCTTCCAGGAGGAGACATATTGCGACGGGTAGGGCCGCGAAGAGAGATTTGTGCTGGCGCCTGCCATATCCCGATTTTATAGCAGGAGATGGTGAAGGCTCTGTTACCCAATGCGCTTGTAGTCAGCCGCGCACGAGCAGCACTGGGCACGGGGCTTTTGTCAAGATGCGTGCTGTTGTGCTGGCAAGATGCGCAACGATCCCGGCACCCGAACCAGCGGCCCTGGTTCCCAGAACGATTAGGTCCACCGCCTTCGATTTTGCAATTTCCAGAATAGTCTCTGCCGGGGAGACGAATCTTTCACTGAATTCAATTTCGCACTCCGGATGGCACCACAGTTCGGCCTCAGGTGGGACCAATTCGCCCAAACGGCGCATCAGAGACATTCTCAGCCGCTCCGGATGCAACAGGCCTTTCTCCGATTCCAGAACGACATTGAGCAAGGTAAGCTGTGCCTGGTCTTCTTCCGCTACTGAGATCGCGTAAGGCAATGCGGTCAGTGACGCGTTACTGAAATCAGTTGTGAAAAGAACGTGGTGAAACTCGGAACCATTGCCCGGCGCGGGCTGAACATGCGGCCCTACACTGAAAACGGGGCACGGACAGCGGCGGAAGATCTCTTCTGCAACCGATCCCAGCAACAGCTTGCGAACCCCGGTACGCCCGTGAGTGCCGGTGATCACCAGATCAACATCGTTTTCCTTGATCATCCGCAGGAGAACATCAACCACTTTGCCCTTCGGCGTGCGCACATCGTGTGCAACTCCTGCAAGTTGATGGTCCAGCTCCTCAATGTAGCCACGTATTCGCCTGTCTTCTTCTTCCGCCGCTGCCGGCCATGCTTCATCGGAGACAAAAAGCAGATCGTTTGCCGTCGGGATCACATGGGCAGCATGAATGGTTGCACCATAGCGCCGTGCCAGTGACAAGGCGTAGGAGAGTGCTGCGTTGGAGCACTGCGAAAAATCCGTAGCAAAGAGAATGTTCTTGAGGGTAATCCGCCGTCCCACTTCAAGCGTGTTCATAAGCACCTCCCCAAAAGTCTCGTTTCAGGAGGCGGTCGCCTTGTAGAACTCGTCAATCGGCAGAGGTCGAGTGGGCGAGTTCCTCCTGAGATTCCGCCACCTGCACCCGCGGCTCAAACTTCTGTTCCACTGAAAGCGCGCGTGATACCAGGCACGCGCCCTTTGCCTTTTGCAGCACACGCAAAGCCCGCTGCGATTCGGCATCGCTGAACAGCGTTAGGCTGGGGCGAATAATCACGTCGGCAAACGCGTAACCGGAGTCAACCTTGTGCACGGTGCCTTCGACTTCTACCGCCAGATCGGCATATTGCAGGTTCGAGTACTCGGCCAGGGCCCTGAACGTAGTGGTATAACAACTGGCCACCGCACAGAGGAACAGGTCCTCTGGAGTCCATCGGCCTTCCAGACCGCCAAACTCGGGCGGCGCCGTAAAGTGAATCGCATTGGGCGCAGAATCGGACTTGGCCAGGCCATTCTTGGCGGAGCTCCACCAGGCGGTTACGTGGTACTTCTGTGCAGTTTCCATCTCAGTCCTTCCTTTCCCAGCAGATCGAGCTTTCTTGCACTATCGCCGACAAGTTGCTGAGAACATTGCAAAACCCGGTACACGCGCCCCGTCCCGTGTTTCGGTGCCGCGCTGTACAATTCGATTCTCTATCGAGCGTTCTCTCCCATCCGTGTATAAAGTCACCATCTGTTGTGACGACAATCACATTTAATGCCAGCGCTACAATTTCAAATAAGCATGGAGAAAAAATGCGCGCTCCATACGGCCTTAATATCCTTGACAACTGCGCAACCTGCCCGGTGCGCGAAGAACATCTTTTCTGCAATCTTCCTTCCCCCGCACTGCAGAAATTAAACGAAATTAAATCTACCGCCGTATATCCAAAGTCGGCGATGCTGTTTCTCGAAGGGCAACAACCGAGGGGAATTTTCGTGCTTTGCACCGGAAGAGCGAAGCTCTCAACTTCTTCGAGCGAAGGCAAGACAATCATCACCAATATTTCTGAAGCGGGCGATGTTCTGGGATTGAATGCGGCAATTTCCAATCGCCCCTATGAAGTTACCGCCGAGATGATCGAACCGGGCCAGGCGAACTTCATCACCCGCGATGCCCTGCTTGAGTTCTTGCGTGAATATGGCGAGGTCGCGCTGCGGGTGGCCCAGCAGTTGAGCCGCAACTACTATTCTGCGTACGAAGAGATCCGCACCCTCGGCCTGGCCAGCTCGCCGGCAGAGAAGTTCGCAAAATTGTTGCTCTCGTGGGACTCGTCAAAAGAAAAAAGTAATGGTCCGGTGCAGTTGAAACTGACTCTGACTCACGAAGAGATCGCCGAGATGATTGGCACTACTCGCGAAACCGTCAGCCGGCTGTTCTCGGATTTCAAGAAGAAACAACTGCTGCAGATGAAGGGATCTACGCTCGTGCTCCGTAACAAACCCGCCCTGGAAAAATTAGTGCACCCCTAGCGTGAAGATCTCCCTGACTACGTTCCTGTCTTCCTATTTGCTCCGTGATCCGCCGCTAGACTTCCGGTCTTTGCGTTTTGGGAGCTTTCAATTCTCTTGATCGTCTCTCGCAGCCACCCTGCTAGCGCCGCTTCCATTTCCACTTGTGTTCCGCATCGTGAATAGTAGTCAACCGTTTCGCCCAGTGGGCTGAGCGGAATGAACCAACAGGGCGTTTCCTCGCTGCGGTGCTCCTCGGGAACAAAATTCGTCAGCCAGCAATCGCTGCAGGGTTGCGGCCTCGATGGATCGTTGAAGTTCAAGCAGGATGGTGAATCCTGAAACATCCGCGTCGGCTTCCAGGGCGCGTGAGGGGAACGTCCGTAACCCCCGTCCTCCAGGAACTTCAACTCAAACTTCAAGAACTCGAGTACTTCATTTTGGGTTGCTGCCATAAACCACCCCCGTTCAACAGAGTGTCACTGATCTATCGAAGGGGTGCGATGATCTTGCTCACGACCGGTTGTGATTCTGATCACCGCCTATACTGCAAACACAGCACTTATAAACGTATGAGAGTAATCTAACCCCCCAGTCGCTCGCCCGGGCGTGGCCGGTAGCCGTGAATAAAGTCTGCGGCAAACATCCGTTTCTTGCCTTCTGGCTGCACTTCTTGGAGATCGAGTGCCGTTCCTCCAGCGCAACCGACAAGCAGCCCAGTGTCGTCAAGCAGCAATTCACCGGCGGCGACGTTGCGAAAGATCGGCTCCGCCTGCCAGATATTCAGGTTCTTCCCACGAAAACTCGTAAATGCCCCGGGCCAGGGTTGAAAGCCACGCAACCGGTTGTAGATTTCCCTCGCGCTGACATGCCAGTCAATTCTTCCGTCTTCCTTTTTGAGAATCGGAGCCAGGCTCGCCGCATTGTCATCTTGTTTGCGAGGGTACAACTCGTTCATTTGCAGTGCCCGTAAAGTCTTAACCACAAGATCCGCGCCAATCTGCGCCAACCGTGCCGCCAGGGTTACCGCCGTGTCTCGCGGATCGATAGAGACCTCTTTTTGCAGCAAAATGTCTCCGGTATCCAATCCGGCATCAATGCGCATCGTCGTCACACCGGTAATCGTCTCGCCGCCCGCAATTGCCCACTGAATGGGCGCCGCGCCCCGATATTTCGGCAGCAAGGACGCGTGTAGATTGATGTTGCCCAGCGGTGGTAGATCGATCATCCATTGCGGAATGATGCGCCCGTATCCAACCACGACGATAGCCTCTGGATTGATATCACTGAGTTGTTCTCTAAACTCGTTATTGTTTTTGATCTTCTCTGGCTGAGTGATGGGCAGACCCAACTCGATAGCGCGTCGCTTGACGGGCGGCGCGCTCAATTCCATGCCGCGGCCCTGCCGCCTGTCCGGTTGAGTTACGACCAGGCGAACGGCAAATCCTGCCTCAACCAGCTTCTCTAGTGTTGGGACGGCGAATTGCGGAGTCCCGCAGAAGACGAGTTGGAGGGGAGAAACGCTCATCGCGGCACCACTTGCGCAACGTCTACCACTCTCCCGCTTTTACCAGCTTGCGAATTTTGCGTTTGATGAGATCGCGCTTGAGCGCGCTGATATGGCTTATGTAGAGCTTTCCGTTCAGATGGTCCGTTTCGTGGAGAAATGCGCGTGCGAGCAAATCCTCGCCGGTCTTCTCATACCACTTGCCATTCACATCCTGCGCTCGAATCTTGACTTTCGCAGCGCGTGTGACCGGCTCCCGGAAGTCCGGAATACTGAGGCATCCTTCCGGCTGGCGGTGTTTGCCTTCCGTGTGCAGGATCTGCGGATTGGCTAGAACTAATTTGGCCTCCGGATCTTCTTTAAAACTGATATCAATCACCGCAAGTTGCCTCGAAATTCCGATCTGTGGAGCGGCCAACCCGATGCCCCGGGCCTCGTACATGGATTCAAACATGTCCTCGACCAGCTTCTTGAGTTCGGAATCAAAAACCGTAACCGGCTCGGCGCGTTTTTCCAGCACCGGATCGCCGTACTTCACGATGGGATAAATCATCTAGTAGTTTTTTAGTTGTTCGCGGTAGCCCTGGAAATTACGCAGCGTTTCGCTGATGGAATCGCCGCCGAATTTCTCCAACGCGCAGCGGGCCACAGTCAAAGCTACCATAGATTCCGCCGCCACCCCTGCCGCCGGCACCACACAAACATCGGAACGCTCATACGCTGCCTTCACCGGCTGCCGGGATTCAAAATCGACCGATCCGAGCGGCCGGCGCAGCGTCGAAATCGGTTTCACATACCCGCGAACTCGAATATCCTCGCCGTTCGAAACCCCGCCTTCAATGCCTCCTGCATTGTTGTGTGCACGTGTGAAACCCGCAAAATTCCCGCTTCGCTCGTAGCCGATTTCATCATGCACGGCCGAGCCGGGCGAACTAGCCGAGGCTATTCCACTGCCAATCTCGACTGCCTTTACCGCCTGCAGAGACATGACCGCGGCAGCCAGAACCGCATCGAGCCGTTCGTCCCACTGCGCATAAGTTCCAAGTCCTGGCGGAACGTTGTGCGCCACCACTTCAAAAATGCCGCCAACAGAGTCCCCGGCTTTCAAAGCGTGATCCACTTCTTCTTTCATCCGTTGCTCAGTGACGGCGTCTGCGCAGCTGAGGAGAATGTCATCCCGCTTTGCCAGTTCCACGATTTCCTCCCATGCCACTTCAGCATCTTCCAGAGATGCTGCTCCTACAGAAATTACGTGGCTGAGAACCTCAATCCCAAGCTGCCTCAAAAGAAGTTTCGCCAACGCGCCGATTGCCACCCGAGCTGCCGACTCCCGTGCTGACGCACGCTCAAGCACATATCGGGCATCGCGAAAGTTGTACTTGAGTGCTCCGGCGAGGTCAGCATGTCCCGGGCGTGGAGAAGAAACCGGCTTGTGCCGGGTCGGATCACCCTCAGCAACCGGAAGTGCATCCTGCCAATTCTTCCAATCTTTGTTTTCCACAAGAACGGCGATGGGACTGCCGATGGTAATCCCGTGGCGCACGCCCGAGAGAATGTGGGCGCTATCCCGTTCGATCTTCATGCGTCCGCCACGGCCATACCCCTGCTGCCGCCGCCACAGCTCGCGGTCAAGAAACGCCTGATCTATTTTCAGCCCGGCGGGGAGCCCCGAAAGGAATGCTACCAACGCCTCGCCATGCGATTCGCCAGCCGTGTAGTACCGGAGCATTCCCTTTGGATTGTAGCTGATAGGCGGGCAAACCTTGAATCAGAGAACCCATCCAAAGGCAGTGTTATTGTCTCGCGACGGAGGCGTCTGCTTGTCCGCAATAGAAAGCCGCCTCATAGGGCGAGGGAGCGTGTGAGCGCTCAAGTGATCTGAATAGGAGTGGGGCGTGTCTCGGGAGATCCCGTTCGGGCGACGAAAAGGCGGCAAGCAACTGCAGCCCAGAAGAGATCCGGGGCCAGATTTGTCTCGCCATCTCTTGCGGGCGCAGGAGCAGGAAAGAAGGCGAATCAGTCGCGAGCTCCACGATGAGACCGGCCAGGGCCTCATGGTCTTGCGACTTTATTTAGGAGGGCTGGCGAGCCAGGGTCGTAACCCAAAATTGCGCAAGCAGGTTCAGCAGGCGACAGAGTTGCTCGATCGCACCATCAGTGATCTCCGCCGGATAATTGCGCATTTATCTCCCCGAGTTCTCGACGAACTTGGTCTGCTCTCCGCCATCCGTAAACAGGCCCGTGAAGTCAGCCAGAGCACTGGCAGCAAGGCTCATCTGTATTTACCGTCATCGCTCAGCAATGTCGACCTTGATCTGCAAGTCGCGCTTTATCGCACCGTGCAGGAAGCTCTGCACAATATTGCCAAGCACTCCCACGCCCGTAATTTCAGCCTGCGTCTTGAGCAGTATGAAGGTGAGATATATCTGAGCGTGGAAGATGACGGAACCGGATTTCTTCGTGGCGGGGGCACACGCAGCTTCGGCCTGGCAGGAATGCGTGAGCGCATCGCCGGTTTAGGCGGGACGGTCCGCATTCGTTCCCGCAAAGATCGCGGGACGCGTCTACGCGTAATGTTACCGCTCGCAACTGGTGCGTCACAGGGCAAGCGCGAAGATCGCAAGCATCCAATTTCACTCGTGCATCGGGAGGCAAAGGCAAGCTAAGGAAGAATTTCGAGCAATACCAAAAAGACGGCGACCATCTCCATATGCCCATCAAATGCCTCATTGTGGACGATCACACCCTGTTTCGCGAAGGAATCCGGCGTGTGCTTGATAATGAAACCGACATCGAAGTGATTGGCGAAGCCAACGACGCCTCGCAGGCAGTAAAGAAAGTTCTTGAACTGAATCCTGACGTCGTGCTCATGGACATCGGCATGCCTGGAATGTCAAGCTTCGAGGCCGCTCGTCTCATTGCCAGAGATCAGCCCCGTGTGCGCCTGATTTTTCTCACCATGCACGAAGATGAAGATTATCTGCTGCAATGCCTTGACGTCGGTGCGTCGGGTTACATTTTGAAAGACGCGCCTGCCCACAAGCTGATAGGCGCAGTTCGCGACGTATACCAGGGCAGAAAGTATCTCAGCCCCCAGGTTCTGGGTAAGCTGGTGGATGACTTCCGCTCGCGCTCACAAGGCACTCCCGGCACCGCCCGCGGTGCGACGTTGACGCCCCGCGAGCGGGAAGTCGTCAAGATGATCGCCGAAGGAAATTCAGTGAAAGAGATTGCGGCAATGCTGGGCTTAAGCGTCAAGACTGTAGAGGCGCACAAATTCAACCTCATGCGCAAACTTGACATTCACAACAAGGCACAGCTCGTGACCTATGCGATCCAGAAGAAGATCGTCAAACTCCCCACCAGTGCGTAGTTCTTTTGCGAATTGCAATCAGCAGCCCGGTACACCGCCCGAGCCAATCCGAAACTCTTCTACCCTTCTGTTGTTCGTGTCCGCGATGTATAGGCAATGGCCGGAATCCACCCATAAGCCCGAGATATGGTCGAATTGTCCAGGCTTCGTACCTGTCTCACCGAAGTCATAGAGCATGTGACCGTCGGGGGCGAAGACCTGAAGGTGGTTCAACTCCGGGTCGCTCACATAAATATTCTTGTCGTCGTCCATGGCAAGGCCGGACTGATTATCGATGTAAGCGACCTTTATCTCGCGGCGAAAATGTCCGCGCAAATCAAGGATCTGCACCCGAGTATTTCCGGAGTCAAGCACGGCAATCTCATCTCTTGAGATCGCGGCCTGGGTGGGGTTCCTGAATTCTCCCTTATCACTCCCTCCGCTCCGCACGCCAATCCGGGTGACAAGACCGCCTTTTCGATCCAAAACAATCACCATCTGCCGCGGACTATCGCACACATAAATGTGACCGCTCGCAGGATCAATGGCGATGCCGTGTGGACCATCGAAATAAGATTCTTCTCCCCGCGGCCTTTTCAGATAACGGCTGAACTTTCCCTTTGAGTCGAAAATAAGGACCGTGCGCAGCGTGCTGTCGCTGACATACACATTTCCCTGCCGATCTGCTGCCACGCCCACCGGAGACCGCATCGGACCGCCGCCCTTCAGCACGGAATATTTCGACCGTAGATAGTCAAAAACGTGCACGGCAGCGCCGGAGATGTCCGTGACATATAGCCGGTGCGAAGAGTCCGTGGTTACGGCTAAGGGTCGCTGCAGCAGGAGCGGCGGATGCTGCGGATCTTCGGGTGGCCCGGCAATGGCATTCACCGCTTGTGTGAGAAGCGGCTCAGGGCCGCTGTTCACATCCTGGGCGGTCGCAAACTGGCGAACAAAGGTCAGAGGCGGACTGACTTCCTCGCCCGCGGCGTACAGATGTTCCGCCACTGGCAGTGAGAGGGAGAACCCAATAAGGGAGATGCAGGCCAACCGCCACATAGAAGCCGTTGTTCACATCATAACCGCATTTGTTGTTGAATTTTCCCGCTTCCTTTGCGCAACCGGAGTTCACAAACACAGCTGCCACCGGCCATCACGGCAACCTGCAAACGCTCACTGCCCGATTGTGATAAGGACACTCCAGGCCCGCGGTTTGCTTCTGTACCACGACCCAATTCACCCCATATCTTGACCTGAGCCGCTGAAAATCCTGCAGGCTATAATTTTTCCATCCACGCAGGGCCTGCACCTGCGCGGCCCATTCGTCCGCCAGAGCGGGAAACATGCTGACTGCCCCGTTATCTTTCACATCATCAGCCATTCTGCTGCGTTCGGCGGTGTCGCGAAATCCGTTTTCATCCTCGCCTGGCAGGTTCATGAATTGCGGATCGAGCGCAAATACTGCATCGACAGGACTATTGTCACGAACCCACATGAATGCCTGAACCCACGGGTTTTTGGGAGCAACCCATGGCCACTCCACATGCGCGCTCGCGGGAAACAACTCGCGTTGCGCCACAAACATTCCCGCACACAACGGAAGGAAAAGCAGAATCCAACGCCAGACCTGCTTCTTCAAGACGTACTCGCCTACAAGTACACCCGTAAATAAAAAGAAGAGTACGTAGCATAGATACAAACTGCGCATCGGCTGGAGGCGTGCAAGAGCTTCCAACCGCGCTGGAATATCAAGCACCAGCGCTGCAATCACGAACACAATCTGATAAGCCACTAGCACGCGGCACATCAGCTCCATTTGCCAGCGATTGTTGTCGCGCGCAAGGCGAGCGTACACCCATAAAAGAAAAATCGGCCCGATAATGCCCAGCCACTCGTACCAGGTCCAATTGGTGATGTAGTGATTTGCATGCGTGCGCGCCGCTTCGTGGTACGCGGCGGAAGGTCGAGCGAATGAAAGCCCGAACGGAAATGCCAGAAGCCATGAATGCGCAAAGCGGGACCGGCTTCGCTTGATTAATAGAAGCAAAATACAGAAAGAGATGAGAAAAGCAGACATAAGAGTGTGAACCACAGCAGCGAACATCAGAAACAATCCTGCCTGCACATATTTTTTGTCCAGCACCTTGACAATGGCGAAGACCGTCGCGAACGCAACCAGATTTCGTGGATTGGTGTATTGGTCCAGGATGTACAGCGCTGTGCCTGCGATCGGAATGGTCAATAATGCGGCAATCAACGCCACGCCAGCCCATCGCGCCCATGAATTTTGAGAACACTTCAATGTCAATTTCCAGCACGCGAACAACAACAAATAAATGCTCGCAATTTGCCAGAAGAACAGCACCCAATTGAGCGGCAGATGCGTCACCCTGACTGACCCCGCAATCAGATCGGGAAATAACGTGTGTTCCGCGTGAGCTTCAAAGAACTTTGCATTGAACGGGAAGAGTTCCGGATGAAGTATCTTCTCGGCTCCCGGCAGATAAATTTCGGCATCTTCGGCCCAGGGATGATATCCATGAATCAGCAATGCGCCAAGCGTGAGTAGCAGCAGGATGAACAACTCGTAGGCCCTGAGCTTCGAATTGGCGCGGTTCTCGGCCAACCCACCCTTTTCTGGCCTTTCCGCCGTTGTACCAGTTGCCAATCCTTGGCCTGCCTGTTCGATCTTAATTGCGAAGTCCAGCTTATAACACGTAGCATCTAACAGGGAGTTACCTCGGTCTGGGAATGCCTGCCACCACCACCACCGCCGCGCGCGGCCAAGCGCCGAAGCTTGTCCTTGGAGAAATTCTCAGCTTCGCCTACGACACATTCTGCACCAACAAGGTTCGCTTCGCGCTGACTGCATTGGGCATGGTTATCGGAACCGCTTCTTTGATTCTGGTGGTCACCATTGGCATGACCGGCAAGCAATATGTGCTCAATCAAATTCAATCGATCGGCGCGAATCTGATCGAGGCCGAGTACGAGGGAGGCGGTGATAGCATCACCCACAGCACCCCCGACCCATTGACCATTGACGATCTTCATGCCGCCGAGCAACAGGTCCCCGGCGTGGTCGCAGCTTCGCCCGTCGTCAATCTGAGCGACAGAATCCCCATCGGCAATGGCAAGGAGCAGGACATCCTGGTGCTCGGTGTTTTTCCTCAGTACCGAGTGGTGCGCAACCTGGTTGTTCTTTCAGGGCGGTTTTTTGATGCGGAAGACTCTCAGGCCCACAACAAAGTTGGTGTAATCACACAGAAGCTCGCCGAAAAGGTCTACGGCTCGACCGAAGCCGCCGTGGGCAAAGTGATCAAGCTCAGTGGTCTGCCATTCACCATTATTGGAACCTTCAAGGAGCGTGTCGACACCTTTGGCCAATCGGAAGTCATCGACAGCACGATGGTGATTCCTTATACCGTAAGCCGGTATTTCACCGACACGCCGAACGTCAAGCAGATGTACTTCTCTGTTGCCGATCCTTCCATGGTTGGCCCCGCGACCGAGCAGATCAAGCAGGTCCTTCAATCGCGCCACCGGTCGGAATCGGTTTATAAAGTCCAGAACTTAACCGAACTCGTCGCCGTCGCCGACAAAACCGCCAACGCACTCACCATGGTGCTTCTCCTGATTGCCGCCGTTACGCTGTTGGTCAGCGGTATCGGGATCATGAATATCATGCTGGCAACCGTGAGCTCTCGTATACGCGAAATCGGTATCCGCAAAGCCATGGGCGCCACCAATTCCGAGATCCGCTTTCAGTTTTTGTCGGAGGCCATTCTGATTTCTTTGATCGGCGGCCTCGCCGGCGTCATCATTGGACTGGCCCTGCCCTTCTCCGTGCGTTATCTGACGGAGTACCGCATTCCGATTTCGGGGCTCTCGGCCATCGTCGCCATTGTGGTCTCTTCGCTGGTGGGAATACTGTTCGGCACCGTTCCGGCTACGCGCGCAGCGAAGCTGGATCCAGTCGAAAGCCTGCGGTACGAGTAGAACTGCACATAGCCGCTGAACGCAACCTACGGCAGCGCCGCACGAGTCGTGAAGAAATTGTGATCGTAGAGGTTGCGGTAGAGATGCCCGGCCAGCTCAGCCGCCTTCGGGCCAAAAGTGGGACGTCCGCCTTCAAGAAAAATGACGATCACAATCCGGCCCACATCTGTATTGGCATACGAGGCAAACCACCCGAAGCGGGTGCCGTCATGCGAGCAGGTTCCCGTCTTGCCCAGAATCTCTTCTTCGTTGAAATTCACGCGCAGGCTGCGCGCCGTTCCATACTGAACGGCGCCTTCCATACCATAAGAGATCTCTGGAATGAGCGGCGCAATGTCCAGCTGGCGTTTCACGCGAGGCTGAAAATCGGCAACTTCCTCCGGCGTAGTCGGATGCTGCAGGTAATAGAGTGTTCCGCCGTTTGCGATCGCAGAAACCAGCGCTCCCAACTGTAGCGGAGTCATCGAAATCCCCTCGCCGAAAGAGCACATCTTTCCTACTCCGCCGAGCTTCGCGGGAATTTCTTCATCCGGATACGTTCCCAGTTCCTCGCCGGGAATGTTGTATCCCGCCATCTCCCCCAGACCGTAGAGGTGCGCATAATGACTGATTTTCCTGAATCCAAGCTTCCGGCCTAGCGCTTCGAAGTACGCATTGTTCGAGTGGGCCAGCGCGTTGGTCAGGTTCATGTGGTACCGCCCACCCAGGCGAACCTCAGTTTCATCGTTAATGATGCCTTCGCTCAACGCGGCCAGCGCTACCGAAAGCTTGATGGTGGAGCAAGGTTGTGCGCCGCTGGAAAGGGCGAGCTTCTGGTTGACCATGGCCAGAATCCGTCCGCTGGTGGGCTCAATGGCAACCACGGTTCCATTCATGTTGCCCAGAGCGTCGATCGCCGCCTGGCGAACCACCGGATCTTCGCCAGCCGTGATGTCACCTTCTGTAACATCGCTGGCAAACGAACTCATGTAGAACCGCTCATAATAACGATGATGCCTTGCGCGTGTACGAACTAACCTGCCGGAGCGCCTGTGCGTGACACCTCGGCTTCGCGCCAGGTGCCTCATGTGGTTGCGAGCGTGCTGAGTTTCGGTAATTTTTTGCTTGGATTTATTCGCGGTCAGCGGCCGCGTGCTGACTGTTGCCGCCGTAGCCCAGATCGCCACAAAAAAAAGGAGGCTCAGAAGAAGACGAAAAAGCCGTGCACCCTGTTTCGGAATCAAGCCCGCACCATCCCCAGATTTTGCTTGCTGAACGGCAGGTTGCTGGAATTCAGCAAAGACTCTCAGTCTGACTTGTATTATGGAATGCTTCATTTCGATGCGCAAGAAAAATTGCTACTTGAAACCGAATCTCACCTTAGTAGTAACCCATTGTGCCCTAAGCGGTTGCGGAAAGACGCAGTTATGGACATGCGCTTTGGTAACCGGCACGCGCATTACTCAGCTAAGGAATTGAAATGAAAAAGGGTGCATCTTACTTCGCACCCTGATCGACATTCTGGAACACGTAAGCAGTCTTCGCTTATTTAAGGCCCTTCACATATTCAGCGACTGCCTTCGCCTGGTCGGCTGACAAACTCGACATCGGGTTCTTGTGCGGCGGCTTCTTGCTCGAATTCCCCTTCGTCAACAAGTTGGCAATGTCATCCGCGCTCATGCTGGTCCCTTTGAGCGCGGGTCCTACTTTGCCTTCACCCATCGCTCCATGGCAAGCTGCACACTTGCTCTTGAAAATCGATGCGCCTTCCTGGGCTGAGGCGAGTGACACCAAAGCCAGAAAACTTAGCAATAACATCAGTGACTTCAGGCGATGCATGGTTCGACCTCCGTCAAATGAAATTGAGATTCCTGCCGTAGGCATGTTTGATGCCCCAAGCGAATCGCGATAATTATACTTCCCGCTCCGGTAAATGCGAGCCCGCCTTTACACCGGTCAGTCATTCCGGACGCCGCGTAGTCCTAATTCGGGCACGGGTAACTATCTCAGAGGTAGATTCGATTGCCTGGGCACCACCCGTTAGGTCGAGCGACGAGTGGTGCCGGTCCCGCAAAGTACAGGTTTAATTCGGCTCGTTGCGTTTGCGTAGAAACGCCGGCACGTCCAGGTCGGCCTGCTCGAAATTGGCGATCATCGCATTGCGCATGCTTTCAAGCGGATCAGGCGTACTGACCGCGGCCACTGCTCCCGAGGCTGATTCCATTACCATGGGTGGCGGCGGCAACGGGTCAGGCTCCGCCGGCGAATCCGCAAAATCATCATCAATCTCGCGGGAGGCCGAGAACGTGGAAACCGCTTCCTGCCTGCGGCGGCGAACGTCGGAATCTTTGAATCCTGTCGCGATGACCGTAATCTTGACCGTGTCCTTCGCTTTTTCGTCGAGCACCGCCCCGAAGATGATGTTCGCATCTTCATGCGCCGCACTTTGAATAATGCTGCAGGCCTCCTGCACCTCCGCCAGCTTCAGCGAAGTTGAACCCGTGATGTTGATGAGAATTCCGCGCGCCCCGTCGATTGCTCCGGCTTCAAGAAGCGGCGAGGCAATCGCCTTCTGCGCAGCTTCGGTTGCGCGCCGCGCGCCGTTAGCGGTCGCCGTGCCCATCACGGCGTAGCCCATTCCCGCCATGATCGCTTTCACGTCAGCGAAATCGCGGTTGATAATCCCGGGAATGGTGATGATGTCGGAGATCCCCTGCACGCCTTGCCGGAGAATGTCATCGGCTACGCGAAACGATTCGAAGAAGCCCGCATCCTGAGCGACTGCGAGCAGCTTCTCATTCGGGATGACGATTGTAGTATCCACTGACTCCATCAGCTCCGCAATTCCCCGTTCTGCTTGCTGCATGCGCCGTTTGCCCTCGAAGGCAAACGGCTTCGTAACCACGGCCACCGTCAGCGCGCCCATCTCGCTCGCCAGGGAAGCAATAATCGGCGCAGCTCCGGTTCCCGTTCCGCCGCCCAGGCCCGCCGTCACAAATACCATGTCAGCGCCTTCAAGCGCTTCTATGATTTTGTCCGAATCTTCGAGAGCGGCTTTACGGCCGACTTCCGGATTGGCCCCGGCCCCGAGGCCGTTGGTCAGCTTGACTCCAAGCTGGATCTTCATTGGCGCGCGCGACATGCGCAAAGCTTGCAAATCCGTATTCGCGGTAACGAACTCAATCCCCTCCATACCGGCGTCAATCATGCGGTTTACGGCGTTTCCGCCGCCGCCCCCCACTCCGATGACCTTGATCTTGGCGTCGTTGCGGGCATCTTCGTTAAAGCTGATGCGAATATCGCTTTCCTTTTTCATAGCCACCTCAGTTTTGGATTTAGAGCGCCAGCATTCAGCACTTGGCAATTAGCATTAGGTTGTTGTCTGAATGCCAATTGCTAATTGCTCTTTCATGCTCCCTTTTTTGCAAACAATCCCATCAATCGCGAACTCCAGCGCGTATCTTGCAACCCTCGCGCCATCCGCGCGCGGTGCATATAAAAAATCATCCCCAGCAAGGTTGCGTATTCCGGCTCTGCCAGGGTTGCCGGCATCTTCGCCAGAGGCGTTGGCCACGAGAGCCTCACCGGCCGGCGCAATACCGACTCGGCGACGTCCAAAATGCCGGGCATTCTCGATCCACCACCGCTCAGGACCACTCCCCCGGCACAAAGCTCGAACATTCCGGAATGGCGCAGATTGTCACGCACCATCTCGAATAATTCCCGCGCCCTCGGCTCGAGAATCTCGCCTACCATGCGTTGCGAAACCAGTCGCGACGGGCGATCGCCTACCGAAGGAACTTCCACTTCATTTCCGTCTGGTATGAGCGTCACTACTACGTTCCCATACAACTTTTTGATTTTTTCCGCCTCACCCACCGGAGTACACAACCCCACCGAAAGATCGCTCGTGAAATGATCCCCGCCGATGGGGATGACGGCTGTATGGGCAACCGCGCCTTCATGAAACACCACGAGATTGGCTGAGCCTGCTCCCATGTCCACCAGGCAAACTCCCAACTCGCGCTCATCGTTGCGCAGCACTGCGTCCGCGCAGGCGAGCGGCTCGAAAACGGTGTCATCCACGTGCACCCCGGCGCGGTTTACCGCGGTGATCACATTCTGGGTCGCGCTGGCTCCGGCGGTGACCATGTGGACCCGCACCTCCAGTCGCATGGCCATCATGCCGAGTGGATCGTGCACCCCTCCTTGTTCATCGAGAATGAATTCCTGGGGAAGCAAATGCAGAATTTCGCGGTCGGCCGGTAGCGAAATCGCGCGGGCCTTGTCCACCGCGAGTTTGATTTCATCGCGGGCAATTTCGCGCGAACGGTTGCCGAAACTGAGGCCGCCATGCGTATTGACGCTCTTTACGTGTGCGCCCGCGACGCCGAGCAGCGCATGTTCCACTGGCGCTCCCGCGACGTCTTCAGCTTGCTCCACGGCCTTCTGAATCGCGCCCACCGCCTTTTCCAGATCGACGATAATCCCCTTGCGCGAACCCCGCGATTCCGCGACGCCGTGACCGCGGTAGCGCAGGCCGTTGTCAGTGGATTCGGCCACCAGCACGCAAGTCTTCGCGCTTCCCACGTCAATCGCCGTCAGAAAATTCT
>Ga0335079_10001553_pt1 | contig 26215 bp, 23 predicted proteins | sample Lox_Sample_33_FD_206719 | JGI IMG/M metagenome (GOLD analysis project Ga0335079, IMG submission 206719) | Soil microbial communities from Loxahatchee National Wildlife Refuge, Florida, United States - Lox_Sample_3.3 | ecosystem: Environmental > Terrestrial > Soil > Wetlands | place: USA...
CAAGGCTTGCCGCGCCTCGGCAAGAAGTGCCGGCGCGCGATGGAAGCGCTCCGGCGAAACCGCCGCTTCCGGGCATCGCGTCAGGCATGAAAGTTGCTGACGGCAACGATGCCGGCCTTTTGGGCCGGCCTGTGTCAACCAGAAAGGAGTGGTCATGACCGTCAGCAGTGTTTCGAGTACCGCGTCCAGCTACCAGCTCTATCTGCAGCAGCTGCTGCAGCAGCAACAGCAGCAGCAGCAGAGCGGAGCGGTGCAGCCGCACCACCATCATGGCGGCGGGCACGGCGCGGATCAGAGCCAGCAGGCTTCGGATCAGTCCGGCACGACGACTGCCACGAGCGCCCTCACCGGCACCACGGGCACGAGCGCGAGCGATCCGAGCAGCTTGCTCGACATCCTCACCTAAAAAGAAATTCATCTGCGCGAGCTCCGCTGCCGAAGCGCCGCGGTCACGAGCTCGTCCGGCACCGTCAGAAGGACGGCGCCGGATGTCCTCGCTCGACTCTCACATTAAGTTAAGCGGTTCGCGCCGCGTCAGGTCTGCAGAAACGCCCACTCCGCGCCTTCGAGCACCAGGCAGGTGAGCATGCCGCTGGCGAAGGCGCCGGTATCGATGCCGATGCGGTTGCGCTGTACGTCGGGACGCGCGGTGATGGTGTGGCCGTGCACGACGATCTTGCCGAATTCGGCATCGGACAGCAGGAACTCGTCGCGGATCCAGAGCAGGTCCTGCGCCTGCTGCTGCTCGAGCGGCACGCCCGGCCGGATGCCGGCATGGGCGAAGAGGTAGTCGCCCTCTTGATGTGTGAGGCGCAGCTCGGCCATGAAGCGGCGATGGCGCGGCGGGAGCCTCGCTTGGAGCTCGGCCTGCGCCCGCTCCAGCTCCTGGGCGCTGCTGCCCGGCCGCGGCGGGCGGACGCCATAGCTCATCAGCGTCTCGGCGCCGCCATAGAGGAGCCAGCCCTGCCCGAAAGCGGCATCCTCGAGAAAATTCAGGAGGGTGTCCTCATGATTGCCCTTGAGGTGCACGGATTGGAATCCGGGCAGCGGCGCGTCGAGCAGCAGATCGATGACCGCCGGGGAGGCGTCGCCGCGGTCGATATAATCGCCGAGATAGACCACCACGTTGCGCGGTGCCTGGCGCTCATAGGCATCGTGATGGATGAGGCTGTGCATGTGGCGCAACAGGTCGGCCCGGCCGTGAATATCGCCGACGGCGTAGATGCGGCTGTCCGGCGGCACTTCGGGCGCCACGGTCTCCTGCTGGCGCGTCCGGCCGATGAGACGAGTGATCATGGAGCGAGAATATGGGCCAGAGCCGCTCCCGACGCCACCGTTACCCCCGTCCTCGGCCGATTTTAGCGGAGGATTAACCCTTCCGTAGGGGTTGCGGCGCCATCATGACGGAGAAACCGGTGATGGCCCCGATGCAGCGACCCGACCCCTTGCAGCAGCAGATCGCGGACGAGAAATCCGCCGGAATCGAATCGCTGCTGCTCGATTATACCAAGCGTCTCGCGCGCCATCCGTCGAGCCGCCGCGCCATCGTCATTCACCTGTCGCGGCTCCGCCCCGACAACCGCCGCGCCCATCACCTGCGCATCGCCGTCAATACCTTCGAGACACTGGTCAAGCAGTTCGACGGCCAGATCTTCCAGCTGCAGAACGCCGACATCGTGTTCGTCTGCCGCGACGCCAGCATCGCCGTCATCGACGACGCGATCATGCGGCTGCGCTATCTCTTCGGCGATGATCCGCTCGCGGCCGAGCTCGACGAAGGCGCCGCCGACCGCTTCGCCACCTGGTACGACATCGAGCGCGACTACCAGGCCTTCCTCGCCTGGGTCGAGGAGGTTTACGAGCAGGAGGTGAAGCGCAAGAAGCGCCTTGCCGCCATCGCCGGCCACCTGCCGCAGGAAGACCGCCAGCCGATGGACCCGCAGGCGCTGGCCGAGCTCGTGGCATCGATCCAGCGCGCCGATCTCACCAATGTCATGCGCCGGCAGGTGATCTGCGCCATCATGGGCGACGCCGCGCCGAAGCCGGTGTTCCGCGAGATCTACGTCTCGATCCCCGATCTGCGCGACGCGATCATGCCGAAGCGCGACATCGCCTCCGATCGCTGGCTCTTCCAGCACCTGACGCAGCATCTCGACCGGCGCGTGCTCGCCATGCTCCGCCGCAATGACGACCAGGCGATCGCACATTCCTACAGCATCAACCTCAACATCTCGACGCTGCTGTCGCAGGAGTTTTTGCACTACGACCAGAGCCTGCGCGCGGGCGCGCGCGGCACCATCGTCGTCGAGCTGCAGAAGGTCGATATGTTCGCCGATCTCGGCGCCTTCATCTTCGCCCGCGACTATCTGAAGGAGCGCGGCTACCGCGTCTGCCTCGACGGCGTCTCGTCGGTGACGCTGACCTTCATCGACCGCGAGCGGCTCGGCCTCGACCTCGTCAAGCTGTTCTGGACGCCCGACATGGCCGATGCCATGGCCACCAATCGCGTCGCCACCTTTCGCGAGGCGGTCGAGCGGGCCGGACGCTCGCGCATCATCCTGGCGCGCTGCGACAGCGAGGAGGCGGTCGAGTTCGGCCGGTCGCTGGGCATCCGTCTTTTCCAGGGCCGCCACATCGATCGGCTGCTGAGCGTGACGGGCGGCGGTCCGAGATTGCGGCCGACCTAGGTCCAAAACTGCCCATGCCGCGCGCTTCCCGGCTCGCCGCCGCGCGGCGCATCCTGTTTTTCAGCGAGAATTTCGCCCCGGGCAGTGTCGCCGAGGAGCTGGCGCTGTGGCTCGCCGGGCGCGGCCACAGGGTCGAAGCGGTCGCCGCCGCCGGCACCCGGGCCGGCGAGCCGCAAGGCTGGTGGCGCGTCGAGGAGCATCGCGGCATCCGCGTCACCCGCTGCCCGCGCCGGCGCGCACACCTGCCGCGCGGCTTGGGACGCGAGCTGCAGGATCTCTCCTTCGCGCTGTCGAGCGCGCCCGTGCTGCTGAGCCGGGCGCGGCGCTTTCGCCCGCATCTCCTCGCCGGCATCGATCCCGCCGGCGCCACCCTGCCGATCCTGCTGCTGGCGGCGCGACGCGCCGCGGCGCAGAGCTGGGTCCATCTCGGCGAAAGAGCGCTGCTCGGCGTACCGCTGCTGCGCCGGGCGGGCCGGGTATCGCTGGCGTCTTTCGACGCGACGTCACAGCTCGACGCGGCCGAGATCGGCGAGGCAAAGCGCCTGCCGCTGCCGGTCTGGGCCGATACGCGGCTCCTCCACCCGCTGCCGGTGAGCCCGCTGCGCGACAGCCTCGGCCTCGAGCCCGACGCCATCGTGGCGCTCTATGCCGGCAGCCTCGAGCCGAGCCAGGGCATCGACCGGCTCATCGCCGCGGCGCGGCTGCTGCCGGCGAACGGCGCCGTCGTCTTCGTCGTGGCCGGGCGCGGCGGCTCCTGGGCGAGCCTCGCCGCGGCGACGCACAGCCTGCCACTGAAGCTCCTGCCCTGGCCGCGGCTCGCCAACCTCAACGCGCTGCTCGGCCTTGCCGATTTGCATCTGCTGCCGGCCGGCCTCGACGCCGCCGACCCGCTCTTCCCGGCCAAAGCCGCGGCCCTTTTGGCGAGCGGCAGGCCGATTCTCGCCACCGGCGAGGTGCCGCCCCCGCTCGCCGGAGCGATGCTGCCAATGGCGGCCGATCCCGAAGGGATTGCCGCCGCCATCATCACCCTGGCCGCTTCACCGCTGGAGCGCCGCCGCCTTGGCGCGGCGGCGCGCCAGGCGGCGCAGGACTATCACGACAAGGAACGGGTCTTCCGCCGGCTCGAAGCCGCGCTGGGCCTGCGCGACGCGCCCGGCTTGGCCGCGGCGTCGTAGCTCGGAGCTTTCGCTTGCCATCGACGAAGCCGACCCCTAAACCCACGCCCATGTCGGAAACGGACCTTATACCGCTGGTGGAGGCGCTCGCCCGGTCGCGGGTTCTCTGCGTCGGCGATGTGATGCTCGATCATTACGTCTATGGCCGGGTCGAACGCGTCTCGCCCGAAGCGCCGATCCCGGTGCTGCGCGTCGAGCGCGAGGTGAGGAAGCTGGGCGGCGCCGGCAATGTGCTGAGCAATCTGCACGCGCTCGGAACGCAGGTCTGCTTCATCTCGGTCACCGGCAATGACAGCGCCGGCCGCGAAGTCGGCAAGCTCGTCGCCGGGCTCGCGGGAATCGAGGCGCATGTGCTCGGCGAGCGCGGCCGGACCACGACGATCAAGACCCGCTACATCGCCGACACGCAGCAGATGCTGCGCGCCGACCGCGAGCAGGTGGCGCCGCTCACCGACGCGCAGCGCGAGGATGTGCGGCGCATGGTCGAGCAGGTGCTGCCGCATTACCAGGTTACCGTGCTGTCCGACTATGCCAAGGGCGTGCTCGCCCAGGGCCTCGCCGGCGAGATCATTGCCGCCGCAACGCGAGCCGGACATCCGATCGTCGTCGATCCCAAGGGCACGGATTACGGCGCCTATCGCGGCGCCAGCGTCATCAAGCCCAACCGGCGCGAGCTCGGCGAAGCGACGAAACGGCCCGTCGACAGCGAAAGCGCCGCGGTGGCGGCGGCGCGCGCGCTCATCGACGCGCATGGCTTCGGCGCCGTGCTGGTGTCGCTGAGCCAGGACGGCATGCTGGTGGTCGAGCAATCCGGAGCGACGGCGAAGCTCGGCGCCGAGGCGCACGAGGTCTTCGACGTGTCGGGCGCGGGCGACACGGTCATTGCCGTGGTCGCGGCGGCGCTTGCCGCCGGCGCGCCGGTGCTGGAGGCCGCGCGGCTCGCCAATGTCGCCGCCGGCATCGTCGTCGGCAAGGTCGGCACCGCGATGGTGCATGCGACCGAGCTGATCGAGCGCCTCGTCGATCGCGAGGCGGTCGCGACGCGCAAGGTGCTGCCGCTGGCGCTGGCGGTCGATCACGTCGCGCGCTGGCGCCGCAAGGGCCTGCGCATCGGCTTCACCAATGGCTGCTTCGATCTTCTGCATCCCGGCCATGTCTCACTGCTGACGCAGGCGCGGGCGGCCTGCGACCGGCTGGTGGTCGGGCTCAACAGCGATGCTTCGGTCATGCGGCTCAAAGGACCGGGGCGGCCGGTGCAGAACGAGCAGGCGCGCAGCGCCGTGCTCGCCTCGCTCGCCTCGGTCGACCTCGTCGTGCTCTTCGACGAGGACACGCCGCTCAACCTCATCGCCGAGCTGAAGCCCGACCTGCTGGTGAAAGGCGCCGATTATCGCCACGACCAGGTGGTCGGCGCCGATCTCGTCGAAGCCTATGGCGGCCGCGTGATGCTGGCGGAGCTGGTCCCGGGCTTCAGCACGACGGCGACGATCGCGAAGTTGGCACGGTGAAGGGAGTGGTCAGTTTTCAGTTGTCAGTTCTCAGTGTCCGATAGACTGAAAACTGACGACTGAAAACTGACGACTCCCTACCAGACCTCCGGATCATCGATGCCGGGATCCGTGAGGCGGCGCAGCCGGCCGGCGGCGAGGGCGGCGAAGCGCAGCAGCACGGCGCGGCGGCGGGATGCCGCCAGCGTGGCGGGCGGTGCCTCGCGCAGCACCGCGGCACCGAACGCGTCTGCCACGATGAGGCCGCAATCTTCGGGAATAAGCTCCTGCGGAAACGCGCCCGGCACGGCGAAGTAGAGGCGATCGCAGAAATCGCGGTACTCCGGCCATTTGCGATCGCTCTTGAAATCCGCTACCGAGGATTTGATCTCGACAATGACGAGCTCGCCATCCCGCCCCAGCGCCAGCACGTCCGCGCGCCGCCCATTGGCGAGCGCGACTTCCGCCAGAGTGGCGAAACCGCGATGGGCGAGCGCGCGGCAGACGCCGCGGCACAACTCCTTGGGAAATTCGCGAGGATCAGACATGGCCGAATGGATCGAGTGTAAGGAGATTCCGGCATGAGCGACAAGCAGCGCGGCGCAGTCCGCTTCAGTAGGAGGATTTGCGCGCCATGATCGGCAAGGGAATACGCGGTTCGCTCAGCGACGCCTGGCGGATCTCCAGACCCTACTGGGCCTCCGATGAGCGCTGGGTGGCATGGGCGCTCCTCGCCGTGGTCGTCGCGTTGAACCTCGGCCAGGTCGGGCTCAGCGTGCTGTTCAACTACTGGCGCAACGCCTTCTACAACGCCATCCAGAACTACGATGAACCCGCCTTCTTCCGCCAGCTGGCGATCTTCTCCGGATTGGCGGTGCTCTGGGTCGTCGCTGGCGTCTATCAGGCCTATCTGCAGCAAATGCTGCAGATCCGCTGGCGCCGGTGGCTCACGCACCGCTATCTCGGCCGCTGGCTCGGCCACCGCGCCTACTACAAGATGCAGCTCACCGGCAGCCCGACGGACAACCCCGACCAGCGCATCGCCGAAGATCTGAACCTTTTCACCAACTCGACGCTCAACCTCTCGCTGAACCTGCTCAGCAGCGTGGTGACGCTGTTCTCTTTCATCTTCATCCTGTGGTCGCTCTCGGGGCCGCTGACGATTCCGCTCGGCTCCGGCACGAGCGTGACCATTCCCGCCTTCATGGTTTGGCTTGCGCTGATCTACGCCGTGATCGGCACCATCATCACCGTGAAGGTCGGCCGACCGCTGGTCGGGCTCAACTTCAACCAGCAGCGGCTCGAAGCCGATTTCCGCTACAGCCTAGTCCGATTGCGCGAAAATACCGAGAGCGTCGCCTTCTATCGCGGCGAGCCGCGCGAGTCCGACATCTTTCGCGGCCGCTTCAGCCATGTCTTCCACAATTTCTGGGCGATCATGAAGCGGCAGAAGCTGCTCGGCTGGTTCGTTTTCGGTTACGGCCAAGCGTCGGTGGTCTTTCCCTACATCGTGCAGGCGCCGCGCTATTTCGCCAAGCAGATCGCCCTGGGTGGCCTCCAGCAAACAGCGGAAGCCTTCGGCCAAGTGCAGAGCGCGCTGTCTTTCATCGTCTCTTCCTACACCGACATCGCCACCTGGCAATCGGTGGTCCAGCGGCTCGCCAGTTTCGAGGGACCGCTCACCGAGATCGCCGCGCGCGCCGAAGAGCCGAGCGATCTCGCCATCACGCATCAAGGCAAGGGCCTCTCGGTCGATGCTCTCGCGATCGACCTGCCCGACGGGAGGCCGCTGGTTTCAGGGGTCGCGTTCGAAGCCCAGCCCGGCCGGGGGCTGCTGCTGGTGGGACCGACCGGCGTCGGCAAGAGCACCGTGCTCCGCGCCATCGCCGGCATATGGCCCTTCTGCCGCGGCCGGGTGCGGCTCGGCACGGGACGCGTCTTCTTCGTACCGCAGAAGCCCTATATCCCGCTCGGCACCTTGCGGCAGGCCTTGGCCTATCCCGATGACGGCGCCGCTCTGCCGCGCGAGGCGCTCGAAGCGGTGCTGCGCAAGGTCGGGCTCGGCGCGCTGGCGCCCGAGCTCGATACGGTCGATCAATGGTCGCAACGGCTGTCCGGCGGCGAGCAGCAGCGGCTCGCCTTTGCGCGCGTCTTCCTGGCAGAGCCGGCGGTCGTGGTTCTCGATGAAGCGACGTCAGCGCTCGACGAAGCGATGGAGACTCATCTCTATCGCTTGCTGCGCGAAGCGCCCTGGCATCCGACGATCGTCAGTGTCGGTCACCGCAGCACGCTCAGAGCCTTCCATGACGATGTGCTCGACCTCACCGCGAGCGCACTCTCGCCGGCGGCGGCGCAGGCTGCGGGTTAGCCGGGCGCTCTGTCAGGAGCGGGCTGTCTCGCATGGATGACGGCGTAGCGGTCGGCGTAGACCCGACGCCAGCCGGGCAAGTGGTCCAGGACCTCGACAGCGCCGTCCGTCGGCCGGAGCAAAGTCCAGGTGATGCGGTATTGGTCGAGCAGGCCGGTCAGGACGCTCTTCTTGCCGCCTGCGGCATCGAGGTAGCGGGAGAGGAAAGCATCGCCATACATCTCGATGCGACCATCGATGAACGTGGGAACCCTCCGGAAGATCAGATAGCCGCCGAAGACCTCGCTGTTGAAGACCGGGCCCGACAGCCTCAGCCGCGCTACCGCGTCGAGCGCGCTTCCGGGCGTTGCCGGACCATCGGGGCGCGGCAGCGGCCACAGCAGCGTCGTGCCGCTGATCGCGACGAAGGCGGCGACACCGAGCGCGAGGCCGCTTCCCCGGGCGGGCTGCGCCCACGCCGCGAACCACCGCGCCAGCGCCGAGGGCGAGGCCACGCGGACGCGCGCGGCGATCTCCGGCCCGAACGATTGCGCGATCGCGAGCGGCGCTACGAGGGCGACGAGGTCCTCGTAGCGCGCATGAGAAAGCGCCATGTGAAAAAGGCCGAGCAGCAACAGAAGACGCGTAAGCGGCAGTTTAGGACGCAGGACCAGGCCCACGCCCAACGCGCCAAGAAGCCATAATTCCAGCGGATGGTCGTGCTGGATATCCGGCCCCAGCCATTCGCCGAAACTCCCCTGCAGCGCGGGCATGGTGACGATGCGCAACGGCAGCAGCAGGCCGCTGAGACCGTTGGGCGTGCACAATGCCGCGAGCGCCGCCAATGCGACGAAGCCACCCCATTGCCGCAACGCGACACGGCGCTCGCTCCAGGAAGTTCCGTCCAGCACGGCCTCGGCGCCGAGATAGGCAGCAAGACACAGTCCGAACATGAAGCTGCCATGGAGATTCGCCCACAGCACCATGACCGGCAGGAGCCAGTAGGGCGGCCCGCGGTTGCGGTCCCGCGCGGAGATGAGGCCGGCGCACCACGCGACGAGCGGCGGAAACGCCAGGACGTGCGGCCGCGCAAGAAGGTGAGGAAGCAGCAGGGCACCGCTCGCGGCCACGAGAATGAGCGCCGAGAAGGGTTCGAAATACGCGAGCAGCCGGCGGGTGAGCAGCGCCAATGATGCGGCAAAGCAGAGCATCGCGAGGAGGGCCACGGCCGGCCAGCCAAACCAATCATAGACAGAGGCGAGGACAAGTTCGGCCAGCCATTCATGCGGGATCCACACCGCGCCCGGCATCGAATGGGAGAACGGATCGTGCATCGGCAGAGCGTGATGCGCGATCATCCATCGGCCGGCGGCGATGTGCAGGTAGGTGTCGGGGTCGCCGAGCAGGTTCAGGCGATCGCGCAGCAGCAGCACACAAGCGAGGACCGCAATGACCAGCGGCCAGGACAGGGCGGGATGCCGCTGCCAGCCGCTCCGAAGGGCCGGCGTGCTGATCGCCGCTTGGGTTTCGGTAACCATGATCATTCGCCATCGCCGCCGCGCTTTTCGCGACGTCTATTGTCTTCCGCTCGTGCTTTACAGCTGGTTACGCTGAGGTTGCCTCAGCGCGCGACGAGGCGATGGAGACTCAATCTCTGTCGCGCCCCGCCAGCGGCAGCACGGGAGCAGAGCGCTCCCGGCCGCCGGCCGGCCGGAGCGAGGGTCAACCGGCGTTGGCGAGGCCCGTGGCCACCGAGTTGAACACGCCAGACAGGTTCTGGCCGACACTCGTCAGCACGCCGATGATGACGACGGCGATCAGCGCGGCGATCAAACCGTACTCGATCGCGGTCGCGCCGCTCTCGTCGCGCATCATTTTCGAAAATACTGTGAACATGCGTAATACTCCTCATCTGGGCCGCGCGGGGCAATCGTCGGCCAGAGACAACTACTACCATCGCGCAACCCCGAGGGCTAAGCAGGATCGCTTAGACTTCTCTTCAAAGATGTCGTGAACACGACGTTTTCGGCAACGTCGCTCACAGCGCGGCCGCAACCGGACCGAGGAACATACTGGCGATGGTCGTGCCGATCGCGGTGCAAGCGCCGACGATAATGATCGAGATCAAAGCCGCGATCATCGCGTATTCGATCGACGTGGCGCCGTCATCGGCCGGCAGGCTCAGCATCAGGCGCAACATTCGCGCACCTCGCACTCGTGAAAAGTCCCGCGCCATTCTAAGGTCGCACCGGCCGCGCGCCACCTCGATCGCTTAGAACGCGTGGCGTATTCGCCGGTGATGCCGCTAAAATCACCGACGAATGTGCCGCCCGCCGGGCCGTTTCCAAGGCCCGGGGCCCGCCTTGAGCCGCGCTGGCCTTGGTGGTGTAATGCCGTGGCGCCGTTACGGGGGAGGAATGATCGAATTCGGCAGCATCAAATCGGTAGAGGCGCATCTCGTCGAGCGGGCGCGCGTGCAGGGCGCGCAAATCGCCTTCGAGGATGCGGCGGCCGAGATCAGCTATGCCGCGCTCGAGCGGCGCAGCCTCGCGCTGGCCACGGCGCTGATGGAGCTCGACATCGCCCCCGGCGAAAGCGTCGCCGTATACCTGCCCAATTCGGTGCGTTGGATCGAAGCGGCGCTGGCGATCGTGCGGCGCGGCGCGGTCATGGTGCCGATCAGCTATGATTCGAGCGAGGAGGAAGTGCTCTACCGCCTCGGCGATGCCGGCTGCGCCGCGGTGGTATCGCTGGCGGAAAAGCAGGAGATGCTGGAGCGCCTCGCCGAGAAAGCGCCGAAGCTGCACTGGCTCCTCCTGGCCGGGCTCGCGCCCGGCGCTCGATCCGACAAGCTGCGCGCCTACGAGGCGCTGTTGGAGACGTCGCCGCGGGCGGACGCGGGAGAAGGCGAGGACCTCGATGCTCCCGCCTTCATCCTCTACACCTCGGGCACGACCGGGCGCGCCAAAGGCGTCGTGCTCAATCAGCGCAGCCTGATGTGGGACATCGCCGCCGCCTGGATCCCGATCGCGGGATTGTCCGCGCGCGACCGCATGCTGGCGCCGCTGCCGCTCTTCCATTCCTACGCGCTCGACCTGATCGTGCTCGGCACGCTCGCCGCCGGCGCGACGACGCGGGTGATGTCGCGCTTCTCCACCGAGGAGGCGCTGCGCCTTCTCGGCGGCGGCGGCTTCACGCTGTTTCCCGGTGTGCCGACCATGTTCCATTATCTCCTCGAGCGCGCGCCGGAAGGGCCGATCCGGTTCCCCGATCTGCGCCTCTGCATCTCGGCCGGCGCGATCATGCCGGCGACGCTCAACGCCGCCTTCGAACGGCGCACCGGCGTCACCCTCGTGGACGGCTATGGCATCACCGAGACGGCGACGATGGTGACCATGAACTGGCCGGGAAAGCCGCGCGTCATGGGCTCTTGCGGCATTCCCATCCCGGGCCAGCAGGTCCGCATCGTCGATCCCGTCGTGCGGCGCGACGTGGCGCCGGGCGCAGAGGGCGAGCTCATCGTCCGCGGGCCCAATCTGATGCTCCGCTATCACGGCAAGCCCGAGGAGACGGCGCGCGCCCTGGTCGATGGCTGGTACCTCACGGGCGATCTCGCGCGCGCCGACGCCAACGGCTTCCTCACCATCACCGGCCGCCTCAAGGACATCATCATCCGCGGCGGCCAGAACATTGCGCCGGCGGAGATCGAAGAGGTCGTGGCGCAGTTTCCGGGCGTGCTCGACAATGCCGTCGTTGCCGGCAAGCACGCGGCGTTGGGCGAAGTGCCGGTGCTCTTCGTCGTGCCGAAGCCGGGCGCGCGGCTCGACGAGGCGGCGCTCCGCGCCTTCTGCCGCCAGCACCTCTCGGCTTACAAGGTGCCGGACAGCATCCGCGTCATCGACCGCATTCCGCGCACCGGGTCCGGCAAGATCCAGCGCTTCGAGCTGCAGAAGCTGTTGGCGTGAGATGAAGCCGGCGCCCTTTGCCTATGCTGCACCCCGAAGCGTCGATGAGGCGGCCGCGCTGCTGGCCGAGCATGGCGGCGAAGCGCGGCTGCTCGCGGGTGGACAGAGCCTCGTGCCGATGCTCAATTTCCGCCTGCTCGAGCCGGCGCTGCTCATCGATATCAACCGCATTGCCGGGCTCGACGGCATCGCCGAGGTGGCGGGCGGGCTGCGCCTCGGCGCGCTCGTCCGGCATCGCGCGCTCGAGACCTCGCCGCTGATTGCGCACCGCTTCCCCATCGTCGCCGCGGCCATGGCCGAGGTCGCGCATCTCGCCATCCGCAATCGCGGCACGATCGGCGGCAGCCTCGCCCATGCCGATCCGGCGGCGGAGCTGCCGCTGCTGGCGCTGCTGCTCGAGGCGAAGATCACCGCAGTCTCGGCCAAAGGGCGCCGCGTCATCGCTGCCGCCGATTTCTTCACCGCGGCGCTGACGACCGCGCTCGCGCCGGACGAGATCCTGACCGAGATCGAGCTGCCCGATCTGCCGGCAGGGAGCGGCTGGGGCTTTGCGGAGCTGGCGCGGCGCGCCGGCGACTTCGCGCTGGCGGCCGTCGGTGCCGTCATCGCCGAAGCAGGCGGCGTCTGCCGCATCGCGCGCATCGCCATGGCCGGCGTGGGCTCGACGCCGCTGCGCGCACCTGCGGCCGAAGCGCTGCTGCAGGGCGGCGCGCTCGACCCGGGCGCCATCGCGGCCGCTGCGCGCGCCGCCGCCGCCGCGGCTCAGCCCGCCGAGGATTTGCACGCGTCCGCCGCCTATCGCCGCCATCTCGTCGAGGTGCTGACCCGGCGGGCGCTGAGCGCGGCCGTGGCGCGGGCGCGCAAGGCGGCGCCGTGAGCGGCAAGCGTCGCGTCGCCGTCACCGTCAACGGCACGCGCCATGAGCGCGAGATCGAGCCGCGCCTGCTGCTCGGCGATTTCCTGCGCAGCGAGCTCGATCTCACCGGCACGCATTTCGGTTGCGAGCACGGTATTTGCGGCGCCTGCACCGTCATCTTGAACGGCGACAGCGTCCGCGCCTGCCTCGTCTTCGCCGTGCAAGCCGATGGCGGCGAGGTGCTGACGGTCGAGGGGCTCGGCAGCGTCGAGGCGCTCCACCCGCTGCAGCAGGCCTTTCACGAGCATCACGGGCTGCAATGCGGCTATTGCACGCCCGGCATGCTGATGACCGCGCTCGACCTCATCCGCAAGCATGGGCGGCTGACCGAAGCGGCGGTGCGCGCCGGCATCTCGGGCAATCTCTGCCGCTGCACCGGCTATCAGAACATCGTCGCCGCGATCTGCGCCGCCGCCGAGGCCATGCAAAGCGAGGAGCCGGCCGGCGATGCGTGAGGAGCTGAGGCCGAAGCTGGTCGGTGCGCGGGTGAAGCGGGTCGAGGATCCGCGGCTGCTCACCGGGCAAGGCTCCTTCGCCGATGATTATCGCCCGGCCGGCATGGTGCATGTGGCGCTGCTGCGGAGCAGCTACCCGCACGCCCGGCTGCTCCGCATCGACACGGCGGCGGCGCGGAGCCTCGCCGGCGTGGTCGCGGTCTTCACCGGCGACGAGCTCGCCGAAGCCGCGCGGCCGATGGTCGCGACGTCGAAGATGAAGGATTACCGCGCCACGCCGATGCCGATGCTGGCGCGGGGCAAGGTGCGCTATGTCGGCGAGCCCGTGGCCGCCGTGGTGGCGGCAAGCCGCTACCTCGCCGAGGACGCGGCGCGGCGCATCGCGGTCGACTATGCGCCGCTGCCGGCGGAGAGCGATCCGCTGCGCGCGGCCGAGGCTTCGGCGCCGCTCCTCCATGAGGAAGCGCGCAGCAACGTCGTTCTGTCGCGCGAATTCGCGCGCGGCGATGCCGCGGCGGCGATGGCAGCGGCGCCGCTGCGCGTCGGCGCACGCTTTCGCTTCCGCCGCAAAGCGGTGCTGGCGCTGGAGAATCGCTGCTACCTCGCCGAATACCACCGCGGGCGGCGCGAGCTGACGCTCTACAGCGCGACGCAAGTGCCGGGCATCGTGCGCGATGCGCTGGCCGAGCTCATGGACATGCCGGAGCATTTGATTCGCGTCGTCGCGGCGGATGTCGGCGGCGGCTTCGGCGGCAAGGCCTCGCTCTATCCCGAGGAGCTGCTCGTCGCCGTCCTCGCCCGGCGCCTCGGCCGGCCGGTCAAGTATACGAGCGATCGTCTCGAGGATCTGCTGTCGACGAGCCAGGCCTTCGACGAGATCGTCGATGCCGAACTCGGCGTTGCCGCCGATGGCACGATCGCCGCGCTCACCGCCGAGGTCGTGGGCGATGTCGGCGCCTATTCGATCTATCCCTGGACCGCGGCGCTCGAGCCGGTGCAGGTGGTGAGCTTCCTTCCGGGCCCTTATCGCATGCCGAACTATCGCGGGAGGGTGCGCGGCATCGCCACGCCGAAGGCGCCACTAGGACCTTACCGCGGCGTCGGCCGGCCGGTGGCCGCTTTCGTCATGGAGCGGCTCATCGACATGGCGGCGCGCCGGCTCGGCATCGATCCGGTGGCGATGCGGCGCCGGAATTTCGTCGCCGCCGAGGAATTTCCCTACCGCACCGGCTCCGGCATCATCTGGGACCGCGCCGGCTTCACCGAATGCCTGACCGCGGTGCGCGACGCGCTCGATTACGACGGGCTGCGCCGCCGGCAAGAAGAAGCGCGTGCGGCCGGACGGTGGGTCGGCATCGGCTTTGCGTCTTATGCCGAGCTGACCGGCATCGGCTCCAAAATTCCGGCGGCGCCAGGCATGCCGGTCAATACCGGCACCGAGACCGCAACCTTGCGCATCGATCCCTCGGGCAGCGTCACCGCCATCTTCGGCATCGCCTCGCACGGCCAGGGCCTGGAGACGACGCTGGCCCAGGTGGTGGCAGACGAGCTCGGCGTCCGGCTCGAGGATGTGCGCATCGTGCAAGGCGACACGGCCGGCCGCGCCTATACCACCGGCACCTATGCGAGCCGCAGCGCCGTGCTCGCCGGCGGCGCCGGCAAGCTCGCGGCGGCGGCGCTGCGCGAGAAAGTGCTGCGCGCCGCCGCGCATCTGCTCGAGGCGCATATCGACGATCTCGTCGCCGAGGGGAGCCGCGTCGCCATCCGCGGCACCGATCGCAGCCTCTCCTTCCGCGAGATCGCCCGCAGCGTCTATCTCCAGTTCGGCCGGATGCCGCCCGAGCTGCAGGAGGAGCTCGAGGCAACGAAGCTCTACGATCCGCAATTCGGCACCACCTCGAGTGCCACCCACGCCGCCGTGGTCGAGATCGATCCCGAGACCTTCGGGGTGCGCGTGCTGCGTTACGTGGTGGCCGAGGATTGCGGCCGGGTGATCAACCCGATGATCGTCGATGGCCAGGTGCATGGCGGCGTGGCGCAGGGGATCGGCGCGGCGCTGCTCGAGGAGGTGGTCTATGACGGCGAGGGGCAGCTTCTCAGCGGCAGCCTCATGGACTATCTCGTGCCCTCGGCCGTCGAGATCCCGCCGATGGAAGTGATCCATATCGAGGCGGAATCGCCGACGACGCTCGGCGGCTTTCGCGGCATGGGCGAAGGCGGCACGATCGGCGCGCCGGCGGCGATCGCCAATGCGGTGACGGATGCGCTGGCGCCGCTCGGGATCGAGGTGACGGAGCTGCCGGTGACGCCGGAGCGGCTCTATCGCCTGGTCGAGGCCGCGCGCGGCAAGGAGTAAGGAGAAGATCGATGGATCTGGGATTGAAAGGCAAGGTCGCGCTGGTCACTGGCGGCGGCCGCGATGTCGGCGGCGCCATCGCGCTGGCGCTTGCCGGCGAAGGCGCCACGGTCGCCGTCAATTATCTTCATTCCAAAACGGGCGCCGATGTGGTTGTGGCGGAGATCGCCACGCGCGGCGGCAGCGCCGCGTCCTACCGCGCCGACGTCACCGACCGCAGCGAGGTGGCCGGCATGATCGAGCGTATCGTCGGCGCGCATGGGCGGCTCGACATCCTCGTCAACAATGCGGGCTATGTGCAGCGTCAGCGCTTCGTCGAGACCATGCAAGAAGATTGGCAGAAGCAGATCGATATCGGCCTTTACGGCGTCATCCATTGCTGCCATGCGGCGGTGCCGCAGATGATGCGGCAGAATGGCGGCCGCATCATCAATCTGATGGGCGATTCCGCCCGCGTCGGCGAGAGCGGCCTCGCCATCACCGCCGCCTCGCGCGGCGGCGTTCTGGCGCTCACCAAATCGCTGGCGAAGGAGCTCGGCCGGCATTGGATCACGGTGAACGCGCTGGCCCTCGGCCTCATCGAGACGAGCCACACCGACCCCGCCTGGTTCGAGGCCAATCGCGAGAAGATCCTGCGCAATTATCCGCTGCGCCGCCTCGGCAAGCCCGAAGACGTGGCGCCCGCCGTGACCTTCCTCGCCTCCGAGGGCGCGTCCTGGATCACCGGCCAGGTGTTCAGCATCAGCGGCGGCTTCAGCACCAGCGGGTGAGAGCAAGTTCATGCGCGTCGAACTCAGGGGTGGAGACGAGAGCTGGGCGATGGCGGAGCCCCTGTCGGAGCTGGTCTATCCGCCCGAAATCATGGCAACCATTGTCTGGCGCGACGTCACCTGGGCGCATGCGGATGAACGCGTTCTCGTCTATGACGAGGAGCGGCTGGTGTCGCACGCGGGTCTCTATCTGCGGCAGGCATTGCATGACGGCTCGGCCGTGCGCATCGGCGGGATCGGCGGCGTCATGACGCATCCCGCCTACCGCGCGCGCGGCTTTGCCAGCACCGCGCTGCGGCGTGCGGAGGCATCTTTCCGCGCGCACGGCGTCGATTTCGCTCTGCTGTTCTGCGAGCCGAAGAATTTCACCTTCTATAGCGGTCTCGGCTGGCGCGTGTTTCCGGGTGAGGTCATCGTCGAGCAGCCCGGCGGGCAAGGCCCGTTCACGATCATGGCGGCGATGGTGCGCGATATGAGCAAGCCAGCGCCATCCCGCGGAACGATCGATCTCTGCGGTCTGCCTTGGTAGCTCCCGTTGGGAGCGCGATGAGCGGCGCTCGTGTGCCGATAGCACCGGATGTCAAAGGAAACGAAGCATCATGTTGGTACGCTAAATCGCGAACTCCGGCTCGGCGCCGGCGCCTTTCACGGCGAGGTCGAGATCTTCGAGGATGCGCTCCTTCCAGGCCTGCAGCCGCGCCTCGGTGCGGCGGCGCGGGCGCGGCAGGTCGATGCGATACTGCGCGTGGATGCGGCCGGGCTTGGCGCGCATGACGACGACGCGATCGCTCAGCACCAGCGCTTCCTCGATATCATGCGTAACGAAGAGCATGGTCGGCCGCTCGGCGCGCCAGATCTCGAGCAGGTGGTCCTGCAGGCTGAAGCGGGTGAAGGCGTCGAGCGCGCTGAAGGGCTCGTCGAGCAGCAGCACCTGCGGCCGCGCCACAAGGGCGCGGGCGATGGCGGCGCGCTGCGCCATGCCGCCGGAGAGCTGCTGCGGCAGCGCCGCGGCAAAGGCGCCGAGGCCGACGCGCGCCAGCGCCGCTTCCGCCAGCGGCCGCCTTTGATCCCGCGGACGCTGGGCAAGCGCGAATTCGACATTCTCGCGCACGCTGAGCCAGGGCATGAGGCGTGGCTCCTGGAAGACGAGCCCGACCTCGGGCCGCGGCCCCGCCACGGCGACGCCGTCGAGCACGACGCTGCCGGAAGACGGTTGCTCGAGCCCGCCGACGATGCGCAAGAGCGTGCTCTTGCCGCAGCCGCTCGTGCCGACGATGCCGACGATCTCGCCGCGGTCGACGGCGAGATCGATTTCGGCGAGCGCCGCCATCGCCTCAAACTTCTTGGAGACGCGCCTGATCTGCAGCATGGCCCTTGTTCTCTTCCGCGTGCTGGAAATTGTCCTGCCAGGCGGTGAAGCGGCGGCCGAGCAGCGCCAGCGCCAGATCGGTCGCTTTGCCGAAAATGGCGAACAGCAGGATGGCCGCGAGAATATTGGCGGGTCGTCCCGTCTGCTGCCCGTCGAGCAGCAGGAAGCCGAGGCCTTCGCTGGCGCCCATGAGCTCGGCGGCGACGACGAACATCCAGGCGAGCCCGAGCCCGCCGCGCAGCCCGGTGATATAGGCCGGCAAGGTGGCCGGCAGCAGCACGCGCCGCACCAGCGCTACGCCGCCATAGCCATGCATGCGCGCGACCTCGACGAGCTTGCGGTCGACCTGCTGGATGCCGGCCATGGTCTGGAGGTAGACCGGGAAGAACGCGCCGACGGCGATGAGCGTCACCTTCGATGCCTCGAAGATGCCGAGCCAGAGGATGAAGATCGGGACCCAGGCGATGGAGGGAATGCTGCGCAGCGCCTGCAGCGTCGGATCGAGCAGGCGGCGCCAGAGCGCCGAAGAACCGGTGAGCGCGCCGAGCACGGTGGCGACGGCGGTGCCGAGGAGGAAGCCGAGCAGGACGCGGAGCAGCGTGATCTCGATATGCCCCCAGAGCTCGCCCCCGAGCCAGAGATCGCGCAGCGCCCGCAGCACCGAAGAGGGCGCCGGCAGGAGATTGGGCGGCGCCACGCCGAAGCGCGACAGCGCCTCCCACAGCGCCAGCAGCAGCGCCGGCAGCACCAGGCCGAGCGCGCCGCCTGAAACCGCGCCGCGGCCGATGCGGGCGAGCGAGTGTCTCACCGCGCCGCCTCGAGCCGCTTCTCGACGCGCAGGATGTATTGCGGATCGATCAGCGCATCGGCGGTCTTGGCGATGTCGGTATCGGCCGGGATGATGCCGCTCTCTTTCAGGACGCCGCCGGCGGCGACGATGGTATCGCGCTGCTTCTGGCCGATGAGACCGCTCGAGAGATCGTTGCGCTCGAGATCCTTGGCGGCGACGGCATCGCTAAGCCGGGCGGCTTTGGCGACGATCGCCTTGAGGTCGGCGGGATGGGCGAGCGACCAGAGGCGCGCCTTCTCGTAAACCGTGAGCACGCGCTCGACGATGTCGGGGTGGGCGGCGGCGAAGTCCTGGCGCGTGTTGAGGAAGCCATAGGTGTTGAGGTCGGGATCCCGGAAAAAGAGGCGCGAGCCTTTTTCCAGCTCGGTCTCGGCCATATAGGGATCGAGACCCGCCCAGGCGTCGACATCGCCGCGCTCGAGCGCCACGCGCCCGTCGGGGTGCTGCAGCAGCACCATCTTCACATCCTGCGGCTTCATGCCGTGCAGGGCGAGCGCGCGCAGCAGGAAGATATGCGGGTCGGTGCCGCGCGTCACCGCAATGCGCTTGCCGCGGAGATCCTCGACCTTGTGGATCGGCGAGTCCTTCAACGTCACCAGCGCCGTCCATTCCGGCTTGTCGTAGACATAGACCGCCTTGATTGGCACGCCGTTCGCCTTGGCCATCAGCGCCGCCGCACCGGCCGTGGAACCGAAATCGATGCTGTTGCCGTTGAGGAATTCGAGCGCCTTGTTGCTGCCGAGGCTCAGCACCCATTCGACCTTGATGCCGTCCTTGGCGAATTCCTGCTCCATCCAGCCCTTGTCGCGGAGCACGAGGCTGACCGGGCTGTAATAGGCCCAGTCGACGCGCAAGCTCGTGAGCTTGTCGGCAGCCGTCGCCGGTAGCGCGACGAGCGCGAGCAGCAGCAGGGCGAGGAACGAGCGCAACAGGCGCGCTGCGAGGATCGGCATGGGTCTGATCTCCTCCCGTATCGGGCCCGGGCGGGATCAGGCCGAAAAAAACCCGCCGCAGCTTTCGCCGGGCGGTTCAATGCCCTCGCTTTAGCCGCATTTCTAAAGCGCCCGCAAGCTGAAGCTCAAATCGGCGCTGGGGAGGAAGCTAATCTCCCATCGCATAGTCGTCAATAGGTGAGTTTTAACAAATGAGTTATGTTATAAAGCTGCGCCCCCGTGGTGCGTCCTTCAACAGGCTCAGGATGAGGACGTTTCTTCGCGGCCCCTGGAAGATACCCAAAAGAAAATCGCCTCAGCCTGAGCCTGTTGAAGGACGCACACCCGTTTTGCAGCCGCTCGGACCGGTTGCGCTTTGGCGGCAAAGCACTACAACACGCGCCGTCGAAGGCACGGGAGCGGGCATGGCAGAAGACGGCGAGGAGAATCAATTCCGCAGCGCGCGGCTGCAGAAGCTCGCGGCGCTGAAGGCGCTCGGGATCGATCCCTATCCCTATGAGTGGCAGCGCAGCGCCGAGGCGAAGGAGCTCGAAGCGCGCTATGCGGCGCTGCCGGCCGATGCCGTCACCGAGGACCGCGTCAGCATCGCCGGCCGCATCCGCGCCATCCGCAACAGCGGCATGTTCATCGACCTGCACGACAATTCCGGCAAGATCCAGATCTTCAGCGACCGGAAATCGCTCGACGAAGCGCAGCAGGCGCTGCTGCCGCTGCTCGATCTCGGCGACATCATCGGCGTCGACGGCATCGTCCGGCGCACCCGGCGCGGCGAGCTCACGGTGAATGCCAAGCGCATCGCCGTTCTCGCCAAGGCGCTGCTGCCGCTGCCGGAGAAATATCACGGCCTTGCCGATCTCGAGACGCGCTACCGTCAGCGCTACCTCGACCTCATCATGAACGAGCAGAGCCGCGCCGTGCTGCGCCACCGCTCGCGCATCATCGCGACCATGCGGCGGCTCCTGATCGAACGCGGCTTCCTCGAGGTCGAGACGCCGATGCTGCACGTCATTCCCGGCGGGGCCACGGCGAAGCCCTTCGTCACCCATCACAACGCGCTCGACATGGAGCTCTATCTGCGCATCGCGCCGGAGCTGCATCTGAAGCGCCTGCTGGTCGGCGGCCTCTCGGACAAGCTCTTCGAGATCAACCGGAATTTCCGCAACGAGGGGATCTCGCCGCGGCACAATCCCGAATTCACGTCGCTCGAGCTCGACGAGGCTTATGTCGATTACCGCGCGATGATGGCGCTCACCGAGACGCTCATCGCCGAGATCGCGCGCGAGGTGCTGGGGGCGACGCGCGTCCGCTATGGCGAGCACGACATCGAGCTCGCCGGCGCCTGGCCGCGCGAGAGCATGGCCGGGCTGGTGAAGCGCGAGACCGGCGTCGATTTCCTCACCATCCTCGCCGACGAGGACGCGCGCGCCGCCGCACGACGGCTGCAGGTCGAGGTGGCGGACAGCGCCGGCTGGGGCCGCGCGCTCGAGGCGGTGTTCGCCGCGCGCGTCGAGGCGAAGCTGATCCAGCCGATCCACGTCACCGGCTTTCCGCGCGAGATCTCGCCGCTGGCCAAGGCGGACCGCAACGACCCGCGGCTCACCGAGCGCTTCGAGACCTATATCAACGGCTGGGAAGTCGCGAACGCCTTCTCGGAGATCAACGATCCCCTCGATCAGCAGCAGCGCTTCGAGGCGCAGATGGCGGAGCGCGCGCGCGGTGACGAGGAGGCGCAGCGCCTCGACGCCGACTACGTCGCCGCGCTCGAATACGGCATGCCGCCGGCCGGCGGTCTCGGCATCGGCATCGACCGGCTGGTGATGCTGCTGACCGACAGCCCGTCGATCCGCGACGTCATCGCCTTCCCGACGATGCGGCCCAAGGGCTGAACGGCTTCATTGCGGCAGGGCGAAGGCGACGATCGAATCGCCGAGCGTCGTGCCCATGCGGGAATGGCCGCCGGCGGCAATGACGACGAACTGGCGGCCGTTGACGACATAGGTCATCGGCGTCGCCTGGCCGCCGGCCGGCAGGCTCGCGCCCCACAGCTCCCGGCCGGTCTCGACGTCGAAAGCGTGCAGGCGGTTGTCCATGGTCGCGGCGATGAAGACGAGGCCCCCCGCCGTGACGATCGGCCCGCCGATGCCGGGCAGTCCGCGGATCAGGCCGAGGGCTCTTTCGCCGATCGCCACCTGCCATTTGATGGTGCCGGAAGCGAGATCCACGGCGCTCAGCACGCTCCAGGGCGGCGCATTGCAGGGAATGCCGAGCGGCGAGGCCAGCAGCGCGCGCTCGGCGGTGTAAGGCGTGCCGAGCGCGAGGCCGATCTCGACCTTGGGGTCGGCGGCCGCGCGTGCCGCCGCGTAGTCGGCGCGCGGGATCAGCTTGATCATCTGGGCGAGGCGCATCGTGTTGACGATGAAGAGCCCGCGCTCGGGATCGACGGCACCGCCGCCCCAATTGCCGCCGCCGCCGGTGAAGGGAAAGAGGACCATACCCTTGAGGCTCGGTGGCGTGTAGAGGCCGCGCGTGTCCAGCGCTTCGAGCTGATGCCGACAGGCGAGCTTGTCGAAATAGAGGAGGCCCCAGGCATCGGCGGCGGTGAGGCGCTGCGCCACCAGCGGCGGCGGCGCCAGCGGCACCGGCTGCGTCGGCGAGGTCACCTCGCCCGGCACGTCGCTCGCCGGGAAAGGCCGCTCCTCGACCGGGAAGAGCGGCTTGCCGGTGTCGCGGTCGAGCACGAAGACGAAGCCGGTCTTGGCGGCAACGACGAGCGCGGCAATGTCGCGCCCGTCGCGATGAAGCGTGACGAGGCTCGGCTGCGCCGCCACGTCATCGTCCCAGAGGTCGTGATGCGTGGTCTGGAAATGCCAGACCACGGCGCCGTCGGCGCCGCGCAAGGCGACGACCGAGGAGGTGTAGAGATCATCGCCCGGCCGCTGCCCGCCATAGAAGGATGCGGTGGGACCCGCCGTCGGCAGGAAGATGAGATCGCGCGCCGCGTCGACCGAGATCGGCGCCCAGGCGCCGCCGCCGGCGGAGCGTTGATAGCTCTGATCCGCCCAGGACGCCGCGGCGGGATCATCGGCGCGGCGCGGCACGGGATCGAAGCTCCAGCGCGGCGCGCCGCTGCGTGCATCGAAAGCGTGGACGGTGCCGCTCGGCGCACGAGCGCGCGACATGTCGTCGACCCCCGAGCCGACAATGACGGTGTCGTTGATGAGGACGGGGGCGGAATCGATCTGCAGCTCGCCGGGATAGCGCTGCGGGATATCGGGCGATAGCGCGACCTCCCCGTCCCGGCCAAAGCCTGGGCAGCGCTTACCCGTCGCGAGATCGAGCGCGATGAGGCGCGCATCGTTGGTGCCGAGAAAGATCCGCGTCGCGCAGACGGCATCGGCCGGCGCCGTGCCGTCGCGCCACATCGCGACCCCGCGGCAGATGAAGCCACTGGCGGGCTTCAGCCCGGCGGGAAGCTCGGGGTCGAACACCCAGAGCTCGCGCCCGGTCGCGGGATCGAGCGCGATGACGCGGTCGAAGGGCGTGCAGAAGACCAGCTTGCCCTCGGCCAGGATCGGCGTCACCTCGGTGGCGCTGCGCTGAAAGGCATCGCCGCGCCGCGCCGCCTCGCCGGTGTGATAGGTCCAGGCGAGGGCGAGCTGCCCGACATTGTCGCGCGTGATCTGCCGCGCTGCGGAATAGCGCGTGCCGCCGGCATCGCCGCCATAATCGGGCCAGCCCTGCGCCGATGCGGTGCCTGATAGCAATGACGCTGCGATGACAGCGGCGAACGCTCCGATCCAGCTCCGCATGGCTCCCCCTCCTGCGACGCAACAGCTTACGCTCGCCGGCTCTTGAAATCAGTTCTTCGGTGGTTCTGTTGTACTTCCCTCGCTCGCCGCCGGCTCGGGTCGGCGATCGATCTGCACGGTCGCCGTCATGCCGGCCGAAAGGACCACGCCTTTCGGCACCTCATCGATCTCGATGCGCACCGGAATTCGTTGCGCGAGCCGCACCCAGGTGAAGATCGGATTGACCGTGGCGAGGCCTTGCGCGTTGGGTTGAGCGTTCGGGACATTGATGCCGCGCGCGATGCTGCCGACATGGCCGCGAACGATCTGGCGGTAGCCCATCAATCTGACTTCGGCAGGGTCACCGACCTGAACCCTGCCGAGACTGGTCTCCTCGAAATACCCGTCGACCCAGAATGAATGGGCATCGACGACCGAGATCAGGTTTTGTCCGACATGCGCGTAGATGCCGCGCTGCGCCAGGAGGTTGGTTATCCAACCGTCCACCGGAGAGCGGATCTGGGTGCGGTCGAGGTTGACGCGCGCCTGCCGCAGATTCGCCTGAGCCTGCTGATATTGCGCCTCTGCCGCGACCGCTCTCGAGCTGTAGAGCTGCTGTTCATCGAGACTGACGGTGAGCCCCTTCAGCTCCGTTCGGCGCTTTGCCTGGATCTCGGCATTCTCGGCATCGGCGCCCGCCCGCTGCACCGCCGCCTCGGCATTGGCGAGGGCAATCCGGTAGTCGGTGGGATCGATCTCCATCAGCAGATCGCCTTTGTGCACATACTGGTTGTCGGCAACCGGGAGCGCGACGACGCGGCCCGCGACCTCCGGCGCGATGGTGACCACATAGGCGCGCACGGTGCCGTCGCGCGTCCAGGGCGCCCCCATATAGGCGTTCCACATCGCCCAGCTGAGGGGCACGGCAAGCGCCACCGCCGCGAGCGTGATCAGCAGCGGCATGATGCGGAACCGGCGCCCATGCGCTTCGCGGATCGGCGGGCCAGGGGCGACGACGGCGCGCCCCTCTGCCGTCTCGACCCGTCTCACTTTGATGTCGGCATCCGGCATGGCGAGATCACCGCGCGACAATCAGCACGATGGAGGACAACACCATCATATAGATCGCAAACACGAAGAGAGCGGGATGCCAGACATGGCGCAACCACCCGAAATGACTGGCGATGCGGCGCAGCCCGGCGGTGACGAACCACGCCGCCACCAGCATCACCGACATCGGTGCGACGTAAACGCCGAAAAGATTGATTTCGGTGAAGCTCACGCGGCGGCTCCTGCGTCGAAATAAGCGGCATGGTGGGTGAGCAATTCCGACATCTCGAGAAGACGGGCACGAATCCGCAGCGGGACGGGGGGCCTCGAGCCGGGATGGGGAGCCGCGGCGAGGCGGTCATCGAGGACCGCAAGCCGGGCGATCGCGGCCGCGCTCTTCCCTTGCGCCACCGCCGTGAAGACCGCGTCGAGATCCGGGCCGAGGGGATGCCGGGCATCGACACGGCGCAGCCGGATGATCTCGCTGCCGACCGATAACGCCGCCATGAGCTGCGAACGTTGCAGCGGCTCGGCCTGATCCGGCAAGGCCACGAGCCGGGCGAGGACGCGATTCTCCCAATCGCGGGGCGTCCACGGCACCGAGCGCAGGGCAAGGCGGCGCAGATCGCGCAAGGTCAGCGCCAGGAGCCGGCGCGCCCGAAAGGCCGGCGACGGCGACGGAAGCAGACGAAAGGAGAGCATTGCAGCGCTGAGACCGCCGACGATCGCCAATCCGGTGTTGTAGAATTGGACCGGGTCGTAGCTCTGCCGATTCGCCGGCGCCAACAGCGGGCAGAAGATCAAGGTCACCGCCGCAGCGATCACCGATACGGTCGGCCAGCGCGTCTGCGCCATCATGGCGCCGGCGGGGACCAGCACGAGGCCCAACGCGAGGCTGAAGGCAGCGAAGCCTTCCAGCCCCGGCAGCACCGCAAAAGCAATGATGGACGCGAGGACGAGGCCAAGAACGGTGCCGATCATGAAAACCACCGCTGCCGCGTAAGCCTGCTCGGCGCGTGGCGCGAGCAAGGTGGTGCCGATCGCGGCAAAGGTGATGGCGAACGCGCCATTCGGCCATTGGGTGACGATCCAGAACAGCTCGACGACGCCGATAACGATGAAGGCGCGTCCGGCATTGACCAGCGCCGGCAGCCAATCGGGAACCCGGAAAGCGAAGGCGCGCCCGGGAATAGCCCGCCGAGCGGGGCTGGCGACGAGCGTAGCCAGTCCGTCGAGCGCGTCTGAAATCCCGATCAAGACGCCGGCCGTTTGATCTGCCAGCAGCTGCAGCGACGGCGTCACGGCCGGCAGCGCGAGCAACCGCCGTACGGTCGCATCGCAGATCCGGCGCAGGCCAATGGGATCGGCCATCCACCGTTTCGCCTCGTCCGGCGCCGGCACCGATCGGAGCTCCTCCGGCAGGCTTCGCAGCACGGCATCCGCCTCCTGCCGAGCCTTGTCGCCCGGCATGCCTGCCAGGCGCACGGCCACCGCGCGCCAGCCGGCCACGGCGGCAAACAAGCCGTCCATCGCCATCTGCAAGAGCGGCGAGTGGTAGCGGAGGTCGGAGGACTCTCCGAGAGCCTCGTCGATGACCGGGTCGAGGGCAATGATCCGCCGCGTGAGCTCGCGTCGCGCCGCTTGCGTATCCGGCTGTCCCGGCCCAGCCGACGCCAAGGTGCCGGTGAACCCGCGCGTGATATCGATGGACGAGGTCGCGAAGAGCCGGGCCAGGCGGCGCGGCGCGTCACCGAGATCGGTCCCGGCGAGAACCACGCCGGCGCAGACGATGCCGAGGCAAATCTCGCTCGCACGATAGACGGCAAGCAGGAAGACCTGTCCATTGGGGCCGCCGGTCGCCCCGAGAATATCGGCGGCGACGATCGCGGCGGTGTAACCGGCCAGCGCTGCGGAATAGGCCGCGAAATTGTGCAGCAGGGTGGCGCCCAGAGCGCTGACAGCGCACCACAGCGCCAATCCGACGAGAAACGGCGCGCGATCCTGCGGAAAGAGTGCGGTCAACACGACGATCATCACCGCGCCCACC
>Ga0335079_10001557_pt1 | contig 26185 bp, 20 predicted proteins | sample Lox_Sample_33_FD_206719 | JGI IMG/M metagenome (GOLD analysis project Ga0335079, IMG submission 206719) | Soil microbial communities from Loxahatchee National Wildlife Refuge, Florida, United States - Lox_Sample_3.3 | ecosystem: Environmental > Terrestrial > Soil > Wetlands | place: USA...
AAGATCCCGTACACGTGCGCGATTTTAACGCTACGATTCTCCATTGTCTGGGAATCGACCATAACCAGTTCACCTACAAGTTTCAGGGCCTCGATCAAAAATTGACTAGCCCTGTCCCAGCCTCCGTTGTGCAGGGATTGCTGGCGTGACCGAGGGGAACAAGTTGTGGCGTGCGCTACGGAGTCTGAGTATCCGAAATGTGCCAACGCGGTGGCTGCGAACCCTGGGCCTTAGTACGCTGTTTTTGATCTTGCCTGCTGTTGTTCCGTTGAATGGCCGCACGCACGCGGATTGGCTTCAGTTCCTTGGCCGATTTCATCCTTCTCTTGTTCATTTGCCGATCGGGTTGCTTGTGTTACTGCCAATTCTCGAATTTGCCGGGACAAGTCGTCCCGGCTTGCAGGAGGCGGCAGCTTTTGTACTGCGCCTGACTTTAGCTACGGGCATCGTCGCGCTTGCGTTCGGAGCCTTGCTCGCCTATGGCAGTGGATTCACGGGTACAACTGTAAACCGTCATATGTGGGGTGGTATTGCATTGCTGGTCGAGTTGCTCGTGTGCGTCACCCTGCGCCCGGCATGGGTCTCTGGACAATTTCAGCGGGCGTATCCTTCACTGCTCATTCTCAGTTTGCTCACGCTCACATGGACCGCTCATCAGGGCGGATCCCTCACCCACGGAAACGACTACCTGACACGTTATATGCCCGGTCCCTTGAAGAGATTCTTTCCGGCATCAGCTTCGGACGCGGCTTATGTCGGATCGATCTACCTGAGCACGATTCATCCGATCCTTGACGCCAAGTGCGTGGCGTGCCATGGAGCAAGCAAGGAACAGGCAGGACTTCGGCTTGATTTCTACGACCTTCTAATAAAAGGAGGTAAGGACGGAACCGTAGTTGCGCCACGAAATCCTGATCAGAGTCTGATTCTGCAGAGAGTCACACTCTCTCCGAGCGATCGCCACTTCATGCCGGCAGAAGGGAAGATGCCTTTGACGGCTGAGGAGATCATTACGCTTCGCTCTTGGATTCTCGCCGGCGCTTCGCCAACAGCAACCAATGTTCCAGGAATAGCTGCGGCTGCGGGAAACTCAGCTCCGCTTCGACCGGTGGGAGATTACAGCAACTTGATGAGTGAAATTCGCCAGATGCAAAGGTCGGAGGGAGCAAAACTGGTGGCAGTATCAGCCAGGCCGTCGGATGGGCTGATTCTAAGAACGATCGATGTGGCGTCTAAATTCGATGACGCAGACCTAAGCCGCTTCCAACGATTCGCCCCTTTTATCGTCGAGGCCGAACTGGGACGCACGGCCGTAAGCGATGAATGTTTCGGCACTTTGAGCAAGTTCGCGAACCTGCGCGCTCTTCATCTGGAAGGCACCGGGATAACCGGACAGGGTCTCGCGAAACTCTCATCGCTTTCACAGCTCACCTATTTGAACCTGAGCGGTACGAAGGTTACGAATGACGCGCTAGCATCATTGAAGAACATGCCGAATCTGCGGCACATCTACCTGTTCGACACGCCCGCGGAATCAGCTTCTGTACCGACAGGCAACAATGCCAGGAGCACGCAATGACAACCATGCATCGGCGTACATTCCTCGCGGCAGCAGGAATCACGGCGCTTGCCCCAAAATATGTTTTTTCGGCTTCGAATTCCTCTCCTTCCGAACCAGTCCAACTCACTGGCAATGGGGAGTGGACGTATGCGGTGGTGTCCGGCTGGGGAACATTGCCGCAGGGCACAACCTTTGGAGGCACACATGGTGCTATCGCCCAGGATAAGAAGGGAAACATCTACGTCAGTACGCAGAGCAATACCGGTGTTCTGGTCTACAGTTCCGATGGCCACTTGTTGAAGAAGATTGCGACAGCCTACCCGGAAATCCACTCTCTCGTCTTCAATACTGAGGGCGGAGAGGAATATCTCTACGCGACGGTGCAGAAGGGTACTTCCCAGGAGAACTGGCTCTTCTTGAAGATGAAGACGGATGGCAGCGTCGTCTTGAAGATTACTGCTCCTCCGGAAGCTGGCTTCAAATCTCCCAATGAATGGCGCATCACCGCGGCGCTGCCAACTCCAGATGGATCGATCTTCATCGCCAATGGATATGGTGATTCGCGCATCTTTTGCTTCGATAAGAATGGGAACTACAAACGAAGCTATTCTGAAAAGGGTAGTGGAGACGGCCAGTTGGATTGCAGCCATGGTCTTTCACTCGACACACGCTACGATCAGCCGCTGCTCCTGGTTTGTGATCGCGAGAACCGCCGGCTCTGCCATTTCGATCTGGATGGTCGCTACGTACGCACCGTGACGCGGCATCTTCGAAGACCTTGCCAGGTGAGCTTCCATCAGGATTATGCGGTGGTCTCAGAGTTGGAAGGCCGGGCTACCATTCTTGACCGCGACAATGTCCCGGTCGCATTTGTCGGCGACAATCCACAACGAACGCAGTGGGCGAATTACGAGCTTGATCCACACGCGATTCACGCGGCCGTCTTCAGCGCGGCGCACGGTTGCTTTATTGACACTGAAGCGAATATTTACGTGTCCGATTGGAATCAAACAGGGCGCGTCACCAAGTTGACCAGAATCGCGCGAGGGTGAACGCGGGAGTGCGATGTGGAATCTAACGAGGTGGAGCTCGTTTGCGCATATTCAACAGCAATAGCAGCAGTACGATGATGTTCCAGAATAATTACGCGTGTATGAAAGACGTTTACTACAGCACTGGTGTTAACGCTATGCACTGCGGAGTCAAAGAACGTCCTTGATGGAACAGGTCTTCTTTCGCACTCATTCGAAGAGGCCTCGATTCAATTTCGGCCCCACACAGTGAGCCGACCTACCGCAGCTTGCCGCGAAGCACAGTGATCGACCCTGCCGGTAGTGTGTACATGCCGTCCGGTGTGGCGGCCATCGAGACGTTCTTATCCTCAGAAGGATTGTTGCAGTACTGCACAAGAGCGACAGAACCGACGAACGGATGGCTGACGTGCTTGGCATCGTCGATGACGAGATGAACGGGATGGGCCAAGTTCAAATCATGGTTGATCAGCATCACCGACCAGTTCCCGTCCGGACGTTTGACAACATATGAGGTAACGACAGTCCTGCCGGCGGCATCCTTAAGGTCAGCCGATGCCGGGAAAATCTTGTTCGCTCCCGCCTCGTGCTGCAACCATTCGAAATTAATGATGTGTGCGGAAGAATAGGGCGTGTATGCTGGCGTGCCGTACGCACCGCCGCCATCCGCGCCACCCTCGGGATCGAGGCTTCCGTGACCAGCGGCGCCGTTGTTGATTGCCGGACGATAGAACGCAGTGCCGCCCTGTTCAAAGAATGTGCCAAACGCATCGCTCTCCCAGATGGAGCGGCCAGTCACGCCCAGGTAGCCCGGTCCGCTTCGCCCCGCTATGATCCCACTCTCTGAAATGATGAGCGGCACCGTCGCGGGGACGCCGTCCTGACGCCACATGTGCAGCACGTGCTTCATGATTCCTGGTTCCAAGTAAAGGGACGCCCAGTCGTTCGGTGGAGTGAATCCATTGATCATGAATGGATAGTGTTCGAACGACATAAAGGAAAGATCCTTGAGATGTCCGTGAGCTTTCAGGTAATCGACGAATCGCTCCATCCAGGAAGTGCGCCCCTGATCGTCTTCCCACAGAGTGATGTCTTTATCGACTCCTTCGAAAATTGGACCGCCCAACTTAGCGCCGGGCGTTAGTTTGTGGACCGCGTCTGCGATTTGGATGTAGATCGCGCCGTAATCTTCCGGCGTCATGTGCTTGCCGTCGCACTCTTCCCCTACTTCAATACCCACCACCGAATAACCACGCTTGTGAATGTACGCAACCTCATTCGCGCAATCTTCGGGAGTGTCATAGATCGCCGCACACGCAACCAGCGCCGGATGGCCCATGGACAATCCACTGGTAAAGAAATTGTCCATGCCGTTGTATTGATCATGACCTCCGGTGATCAGGTTGTCAGCTTGGTGCCAGGGATCGATCGACGAAGCGAAAAACGATCCGGCGAGGTCCGCTTCCGAACCGGCGATCACTTCCTGATCTCCAGCACCCTCTAAAACCGGCGGCGGCCCAGGTCCGGGCTCTTTCCCGTTCGGCGGATAAACAACTGCATATTTCCCCTCGGCATTAATCGTTCCGGCGGATAACGTCTGAAGGGCGTAGCCGACGCAGTTTCGAATATCCTGGGGCCCGTGCGTGTCGCAAGTTCCGGAGGACTTCGACATCAATACGCGGACGAAGCGCGTTGTGACCGGATCATCCGAAAGCTTCAGATGGACATCGCCGCCGCTGCCGTTCAGCACCGCGCCCGACGAGAAAGCCTTCCACATCCCGTTCGGCCCCATGTCCCAGTCCATCGCATTGTTGTCGCCGATCCAGTACTGCACGACATACACGACGGCATATGGATTTACCCATTGAATATGGATTGCATTGACGGCACGCGCCGTGCCCATATCGATCACCACCCATTGCGGGTGCAGTGTATCGCTCTCGCCCGTGAAGTGGCTGGTCAGGTAGGGATTGCTCTTCCAGTAACTTTGAAAACCAGCGACCAAAGGGGAATCGCCGCTGGTCATAAAGTCGCGATGGGGCAACGAATACGAATAGCCGTAGTGGATCGGCTCTCCTAAATCTGCGCTGCCGACGTAGTATCCGCTCTTCGTCGCGGGATCGCTCCATGTGCCGTTTTCGTTCCAGTGCCACGCCGAAAGTCGCAACTCGCTGTTGTTGCGCATGGTGATGGAACCCCAACCCAAGTTCTTGACTCCCTGAATCACCTCGGGCTTGCTCAAGTTGTCCACCTGCGCCTTGCTCAGATCATCCATCCACGCCCCAGTCGCGGTATCGGGATAGATCGTATTCAGTACGTGCTCCGGCGTAACGTCAACGTGGACCGTGGCGATCGAATCCAGCGTGCCCACTTTTGCAACTGAATCCGCCGGAAGCTCCTCCCGCCGCGGTCGTGGATGGGGCGTTTGCGCCTGAGCCGTCTGTGCCTGAGCCGTTTGTGCACGGACGCGCAGAGGGAAATGCATGGATACCGTTGCCAGCCCGATCGCCGCAACAACGCCACACCGCCAAATGCGAGACGAGACTCGTGGGTCAGAACCGTTAATCATGATGTGATCGCCTCTATTAAAACGATTCATTATCGATGGAAATTGCACGTTGAGTGTACACGAATGGCAGGCTGTCCATGACGCTTCCTTGACTTCGGGCGTCCTGCGAGAAATGAAACACAAAAACGCGGAATACGGAGATCCTCACGAAAATCGCCGACGATTTGCCGAAGGACGCGGAAACTGTTGGAAGGCGAACTGGCTCACTGAGGAGATGATTGCGCAATTGGGGCAGGCGCAACCTTCGCGGCTTCGGGTAATAGCTCGCACTTCAATCGCACAGTACAAACATACCAAGGAGCAGCCCATTGCCCAAATTGGCCGGGAACTGGGAGTTCACTACATTTTAGAGGGAAGCGTGCAGCCGAGAAGGTTCGATGGGATATTGGTGTGGAAGATCGATCAGTTTGGTCAATCACTCAAACACCCCGGGGCAGCATAGTTCCCGCGAATGCCCACAGCTCGAATACCGCAAATGTTGCTTTTTCTGCCGCGTGTGACAAAAGTCATTTCGTACTTGAAGAACTCCGGGATACTTTGATCGGCGTCCAGTTGAGTTAGACGGCTGACGTCCGGCACCTACAAGAATAGGCGCGGAGGTTTCGTGACTACCTCTGTGTATTTCGGAATAGACTGCCGCCGGTGTGATCACCGTATTCCACTCGTTGAAGTCATTTCCGGCCCTCGCATCCATCGGTGGTTCATACCCTGCGTGCCTCCTTTTGTGGTTCGCTGCGAACGGTGCGGCGAGTCGCGAACTTATCGTTTTCGGCACCTGATCGTCTTCGAGGCGCCCACCGTTGAGGATCTTCAGACGCATCCGGCATTCCGCAACGTTTGAATGAAGCTGTGACAAAAGTCATCGGCAGTATTCCCTCCTTTCACTAAATTATGAAATGACCACTATTACGAGTGCCAAAACGTTCCAGGAGATGTCGGTTCTGGGTGGCACTCGCCGAATCGTTTGCTGTGGAAATTGCGGCCCGTGACTCTCATCACTGCGGTTCGGCGAAACCGCAAGTAGCTTGGAGGTCGGTATTTCCCAGGTCAGCAAAATGGATCAGCCGCGCTACCGAGTCCGGGTTGCGGATGGCGAATACTGGCGCGAGCAGATCAAGTGCCAGTACGCCTGCCCGGTTCACACCGATGCCCGGGGATACGTGCGTGCCATTGCCGCTGGGGACAACGAGCAGGCATATCTAATCGCACGCGGCCCGAATCCACTTGCTTCTCTGTGCGGGCGCATCTGTGGAGCGCCGTGCGAAGCGGCGTGCCGCCGAGGCAGTATCGATCAGCCGATTTCCATCCGTGCTTTAAAGCGCTTCGTCTGCGAAAAGTTTGGAAGTGATGCACGGCCTGATGCGGGCAGTGATCTGTTTCCATATCTAAAGAGCAAGACAAAAGTACGCCAGTGTGATGACCTGGAAGAACTCAGCCATCTGCTGGAGTTTCTTGCAAACACAGAATTCCCTAAACCCACCGGAGAGCGGATCGCGATCATCGGTTCTGGCCCAGCGGGACTGGCTGCCGGGCACGACCTAGCCCTGATGGGCTTTCGACCCACGATTTTCGAGATGGAGCCGCAGCCCGCTGGGATGCTGTACACCGGTGTTCCCGGCTATCGCCTGCCGCGTGAACTGATTCGCGCCGAGGTCGCGGTGATTCAATCGCTCGGCGTGGAGATCCGCTGCAACACAACCGTAGGGAAAGACGTCAGCTTCGCTGACCTTCGCCGGGAGTTTCTAGCCGTAATCATCGCCTGCGGCGCCAAGCGATCACGAGCCTTGCCAATTCCTAACGCTGATGCGATTGGGGTAATGGGCGGCGTTGATTTTCTGCGTGATGTGTCGCTGGGCAAAGAGGTTTCGCTGGGACAGAAGGTGATCGTGATCGGGGGCGGCAACGTGGCTTACGACGTTGCCCGCACTGTCCTGCGGCAGGAAGAGTACGACGTATCCCGCACCGCAGCCCGCATGTCCGGCGTCCGGCAAGTGAATCTGGTCTGCCTCGAATCGCTCGATGAGATGCCCGCCGACACGGTGGAAATCCTCGAAGGTCAGGAAGAAGGGGTGACTCGCCACAACAGCTGGGGGCCCAGGGAGATTCTCGTTCACGAACGGAACGGCCAGAAGTTCGTGCGCGGAGTGAAGTTCGCACGATGTACCCAGGTGTACGACGAAAACAGACGGTTCTCACCTAAATTCGACGAATCAGCTACAACCGAAATTGAAGGAGATACTGTCCTGCTCTCGGTTGGGCAATCTGCGGACCTTAGCTTTATCGATTCGCAACGGGACCGCATCGAGATGCGATCGCCGCAGCAGATCGTGAATGATTCAGCCACAGGCACAACGTCTGCGCCCGGAGTGTTCATCGCTGGAGACATTGCGTATGGGCCGAAGCTGATGATCCATGCCATCGCCAGCGGAAAGCAGGCGGCCCGCTCCGTATACCGCTACCTGCGTGGGAAAGATATTTCCACCGATGAAGTCCAGTTTCATTTCCCCATCGAGCGCTATCGCCGGGAAAAGCACTATGAAAGGCGGGCCCGGCTTCACATCCCCACACTTTCGCCGGAAGAACGCCTGAAGAATCCCGGAGCGCTGGTTGAGATTGGGTACACGCCAGAGCAGGCCAGATCGGAAGCGGGCCGCTGCCTAGACTGCGGCATCAACACCATTTTTGACGGCGAGCGCTGCATTCTCTGCGGCGGGTGCGCGGATGTCTGTCCGACTGCCTGTTTGAAGCTTGTGAGTTTTGATCGGATTGCGTCTTCGCCCGAACTTGAAACTGCGACGCGCGAACTCGGCCTCGATGCCGCCGATCTGTCGGCCATCATCAAGGACGAAGAACGATGCATTCGCTGTGGACTGTGTGCCGAGCGTTGTCCGACGACAGCCATCACCATGGAGCAATTCCGGTTTGCAAAGGAGTGGAAGCCATGTCCCGTCTCGACCAACCCAGCTTGAACCGGCGGAGCTTCCTCAGTTTGGCGTCGCTGGGCAGTTTCTTTGCGGCGTTGGGCACCGCCGCCGCGGGGATGTTGCGTCTGCCCAATCCGTCGGTACTTCCAGGGCCTGTGCGGCGGTTCAAACTGGGGTCGCCCGAACAGTTCGCAGCGGGAAGCGAGACGGCCTTTGCCGAGCAGAATCTCGTCCTATTTCACGACGACGAAGGTTTCTTTGCGATCTCTAGCACATGCACTCATCTGGGTTGCGCTGTCGCGCGATCAAAAGACGGGTTCGCGTGTCCCTGTCACGGCTCTCGTTTTGACAGCCGGGGAAGAGTGGTGGGTGGGCCAGCTCCGCGTCCCTTACCTTGGCTTGAGGTGAGCCGCGCCGCCAACGGCGATCTGATCGTGAATGCAGACAACGAAGTCCCGGAGGGCACGCGTTACCGCGTGTAGGAGGTGTCCTATGGCAGGAACCGCGACCAGTGAATTTCTGCACAACCTGCATGAACTCCCTCACACCGTGAAGGATGCCTGCTTCCCTCTAGGAAAGACTCCTGAATCCGAGAGAGAGGAGTCACGCGCCACCTTCCACAACTTGTTCCTGCACATTCACAGCGTTCGTGTCCACGTGCGCACACTGAAGCCCACTCTCACGTTTGGCCTTGGCCTGATGGCGACCGCCAGTTTCCTGATCACACTTATCACCGGTGTGCTCTTGATGGTGTATTACAAGCCCTCGACCGATCTTGCTTATCAATCGATCAAGGACATCCATTTCACGGTTTCTACAGGACGTTTCATCCGGAATATTCATCGCTGGGCAGCACAGTTGATGGTGCTGGTGGTCCTGCTTCACATGGCGCGAGTGTTCTTCACCGCAAGTTACAAGAAGCCGCGCGAATTCAACTGGCTGATCGGACTGGGACTGCTGGTGGTGACTCTGGCCCTGAGTTTCACCGGATATCTCTTGCCCTGGGACCAACTGGCTTACTGGGCGATCACGATCGGATCCAACATCGCTAACTCGCCTCGCGAACTCACGGACGCGATCCACATTACGAAGTTCTTCGACCCAGGCGGGCTGCAGAAGCGGTTGCTGTTGGGCGCGAACTTCGTTGGTCAAGACTCCCTGATTCGCTTCTACGTCCTGCATGTCTTCGTGCTCCCTCTTGCACTGGTAACGCTGATCGGCATCCATTTTTGGCGGATTCGCAAAGACGGCGGATTGGCCAGGCCGGAAGATCCGATGGGTGGGCTGGCGGAGTGGGGAGGCGAGCGGCGCGAGGTCTTTCAGCCCTTAGCCACGAAGACTTATGGCTTGATGGCCCTTGTGAAGGGCAAGCGTCCGCCAGTGAACCGCGGCCCAGAAAACACGGTAATGAGCTGGCCCCACCTATTTTGGGCGGAATTATCCGTGTTCATGGTGACAGTCGCTACAACGCTGATTCTTGCCTTTTATAGTGATGCGCCGCTTAAGGAGCTCGCTAATCCTGCGATCCCGGAGAACCCCGCGAAAGCTCCGTGGTACTTCCTCGGAATCCAGGAACTCGTCTCATATTCGGCGTTCACGGGTGGGCTGCTGATCCCCGTGATTGTCTTAGTCGGGTTGGCACTGATTCCATTCCTGGACCGCCGCCCCGGGGGCGAAGGCACGTGGTTCGGCACCAACAAAGAGCGGGGCGTCTTTTGGCAATCATTACTGTTTGCGTGCGCCGTAACGGTCGGCACTGTCGCCTTCACGGTTAACTACGGCTGGTTGAGGAACTGGTTCCCCAATATTCACCAGCTTTGGATCATTGCCATCAATCCCGGGTCGTTATTAGTCGTCGCGTTCGCGTCGTGGTCCATCTTGATCCTCAAGCGTAAAGATTCGGTGCGCCTTGCGGCGGTTTCGCTATTCACGTGTTTCCTAGTCGGATTCGCCATTCTGACGTACTTCGCCACGGTGCACCGCGGACCGAACTGGCACTTTTACTGGTGGCCATCGCAGTGGCCGGTGCACTGAAGAGGAGAATGCGATGAAAGATCCATCACGAATTTATCGCTGGCTCCTGTTGGTTGCGAGCCTCGTGACCATCGCCTTTCTGGTCGGCGCAGCCGTCCACGAGAACTATCTTGCCCAGTGGAAGGTCGTACAGCGCGAATACCGCGATATTCTCCGCCAGAGGGCCACGGATGACCGCGGCCGCGAACTCCTGGCTAAGTTCCGAATCGAGATGAAGCAGGCCAGCATCCCGGCTCTCGGCACAGTCGATCGGTGCGTCGCCTGCCACAACGGCGTCGACGATCCTCGGATGACCGATGTCGAACAGCCACACCGCACGCATCCGGGACACATTCTCGACAAGCATCCAGTAGATCGTTTCGGCTGCACGGTGTGCCATCACGGACAAGGCGCCGCCCTCACTTTTCGAGAAGCCAAGGCCGACGACGTGTTTTGGGACTATCCGCTGCTTCCACCTGAGATGACAGAGGCCACCTGCGTCACCTGCCACGATGCGGAAAGATTGCCGTCAGATCAGATTCCTCTGCTGACGGCCGGCATGAAGCTCTACCAGCAGAAGAGCTGCGGTTCCTGCCACAAGCTAAACGGCCGCGGAGGGGGCTTAGGGCCGCCCTTGGATAACGAAGGGGCAAAGACCAAACACCAGCTGATCATGACAAACCTGAAGCCTCCGCACACCACTTGGAGTTGGCAGTTGGCACATTTCCGGGATCCTGCCGGGATCGTGGCGGGCAGCCAGATGCGAAACCCCACCGTCACTCGTCAGGAAGCAGTTGCCTTGACGGTATTCGTGCTGTCGCAATGGAAACGCGATGTTCCCGAGAGTTACCTTGCTCCCGACAAGATCGAGCAGAAGTTCCGTGCTCTGCATCCAACACCCCTTACGGGCGAGCAGGTATATCAGCAGTTTTGTACCTCATGCCACGGGACAGGTACCTACACGCGCTGGGACAAGAAGTTCGCTCGCTTCATTCCCGCAATTCGCGGAGTATCACTGACCTCCGCGGCGAGCCGCGAATACTTGCAGACCAACATTGAGCAGGGCCGCCCAAGCACTCAGATGCCTGCGTGGGGACCGCATGCCGGCGGACTTCTTCCCGAGGAAATCGCTGGAGTGGTCGAGTATCTCCGCTCAGGGGCGACTTCCGTTCCTGGTGTGTCTCCCCTAACTGTTCGCGGGAATTCTGGCAACGGACTCTCTGTGTTCCTGCGAAACTGTGCCGGATGCCACGGCATGAACGGCCGCGGCGGAATCGCGCCTGAAATCGGTAATCCAGTGTTCCAGCGCGCGGCAACAGATGAATTTATCGTCCGCACAATTCGCAGCGGCCGCACTGGGACGGCCATGCCGGCATTCCAACGTCCAGAGGCACCGGCACTGACCGATCAGGACATCGCGGACGTAGTCGCATTCCTGCGAACGCTCGGAGATCAAAAAGGTCAGAAATCGCTAGCGCAGAACCTGACTTCATCGAGAGCCGGAGGAAAACAATGAGCGAGAAAAGCAAATCTCGGAAGCCAATCTCGCGCCGCGGCTTCATACAGTCCGCGGCAGTTACGGCCGCCGCTCTGGCCCTGCCAGGTTGCTCACGGAATGAGAAGCCAGTCTTGACCACATTGACGGGAGACTTCGATCCGTTGCGGTCTTATCCCTACCGCGGCTGGGAAGATTTCTACCGCAAAATCTGGACCTGGGACAAAGTTGTACGTTCCACACATTCCGCAAACTGCACGGGGTCTTGCTCCTGGAAGGTTTATGTACGGAATGGCGTGATGGTGCGCGAGGAGCAGGCCGCGGACTATCCGCGCATCAACGCTGAACTCCCCGACTACAATCCCCGCGGCTGCCAGAAAGGGGGATGTTTCACCGAATATGTTTACAGTCCGCAGCGTCTTCGCTATCCGCTGATTCGCACCGGAGAACGTGGTGAAGGCAAATGGCGCCGCGCTACCTGGGACGAAGCTCTCACGCACATCTCTGAGAAGTTGCTGGACAACATCTATAACTACGGCCCCGACACCAACTCGTTCTTCAGCGTCATTCCGGCGATGAGCCCAGTCAGCTTTTGCGCGGGTTCGCGGCTCGCACATTACATCGGTGGCGTCTTCCTATCTTTTTACGATTGGTATTGCGATTTGCCTCCGGGAGAACCGCTCACGTGGGGAGTGCAAACAGAATCCTGCGAATGTGCGGATTGGTTCAACTCGAAATACATCGTGCTGTGGGGCTCCAACATCTCGCAGACACGCATTCCAGACGCTCATTTCGCCTACGAAGCTCGCTACAATGGCGCGAAGATCGTCTGCATTTCTCCGGATTACAACTCCAGCGCCATTCATAGCGATCTCTATTTCCGTATTAACCCGGGCACCGACGGCATTCTTGCTCTGGGTGTAGCGAAGCTGCTTATAGATAAGAACCTGATCGATACACCCTACGTGAAAGAACAGACCGACCTGCCCCTGTTGGTCCTCGCTGATAGCAAGCGTTTCCTGCGTGAGTCCGATCTCAAGAAAGGCGGCAAGGAAGACATTTTCTATCTCTGGAATACCAGGCAGAACCAGGCAATTCCAACACCCGGCTCCATGGGATCGGATCAAAAGAGCATTCAGCTGAACGGAGCCGAGCCCGCTTTGACCGGGACATTCCAGGTGCAGCTTGCCGATGGAAAGAATGCGGAAGTCACAACCGTCTTCGAACTCCTGAAGAAGGAACTGGCTGAATACACGCTCGATAAAGTATCGGCGCGCTCAGGTCTTCCTGCGCACGAAATTGAAGCCTTCGCCAACGAATTAGGCTCGCGCAAGCCGGCAATGATCATTCACGGCGCCGGTACGAATCACTGGTTCCACAACGATCTGATCAACCGCGCATTCATCCTGCTCGTCGCCCTCACCGGCAATGTCGGCAAGAATGGCGGCGGATTCAATCATTACGTAGGGCAGGAACGCATTTGGCCTGAGCAGGGCTTCTTCAAACTCGCATTCCCTGAAACGCGCAAGAAACAGCGATTCCAGAACACGACCCTCTGGAGCTACGTGCACTCCACCAACAAGGATCCGCACCTCTATAACGGCAAGCCGATCGAGTCGTACATCCAGGAGTCGGTGAACAAAGGATGGATGCCTCTGTGGCCGAAGAACGGCAAGAAGCCACGGGCCTTCCTCGTCTGGCGTGCGAACTACCTGAATCAGGCAAAAGGAAACGAAATTCTCGAGTCGTCACTCTGGAAAGATCTCGATCTGATCGTCGATATCAACTACCGGATGGACACCACCGCGCTCTACTCCGATGTCGTGTTGCCCGCAGCCAGCTATTACGAAAAGGTCGATATCAATTCCACCGACTGCCACAGCTACATTCATCCCTTCGGCAAGGCCTGCGAGCCACTGTTTGAAAGCAAGACAGATTGGGACATCTTTCATGCTCTGTCCGAGAAGATCGCGGAAGTCGCTGCGAAGAAGGGCCTCAAGCCTTTCCACGACGATGCATTCGATTGGAATCGCGACTTCACGCAATTGGCACACGACTGGACGGGCAAAGGCACGATTCAGACAGACGAGCAGGCCGTCAACTTCATTCTCGGAAATGCAGAAGAAACCAAGGGAATGACCTACCAGCAAATCCAGCAAAAGCCCAAGCGATTTATCGCAACCGATCCCGAATCCTGGAACAGCGACATCGAAGAAGGCGTTGCCTATACTCCGTTCAAACATCAAGTCGAAAAGAAACGTCCGTGGCGCACGTTGACCGGCCGGCAGCAGTTCTACATCGACCATCCCTGGTATATCGAACTTGGTGAATCTCTGCCCACGTTCAAGGAACCAATCGAAGAGAAGTATCCGCTTTACTGGAACACTCCGCATGGACGCTGGTCCATTCACTCCACGTGGCGTGACCACCGCGCTCTGCTGCGTCTGCAACGCGGAGGGCCGATTGTAAATATGCATCCGGACGACGCCCGCAAGCGCGGCCTGCAAGACAACGACTGGGTCCGCATTCACAACGAGGTTGGTCACTGTGTTTGCCGTTTGCAGATATTGCCAGGAGAAAAGCCCGGCCGGGTCACGATGTATCACGGCTGGGAGAAGTTCCTGGGCTTCAAGGAGGGCGGATGGCAGTCCCTCACCTACATCAAGATCAAACCCACCCAACTCATCGGCAAATACGGGCATGTCAACTTCCGCCTCAACTACTGGGGGCCCACCGGCAATAACCGCGATACCCGAGTGGAAGTTGAGAAGGCAAAGGTCTAAACGGAGGCGGCCATGTCAAGACACCAATACGCAATGGTGATGGACCTGAACAAATGCCTGGGCTGCCAGACCTGCACCATCGCCTGCAAGAAACTATGGACTGACCGGGACGGCACCGGCTACATGTACTGGAACAACGTCGAGACCCGTCCGGGGCTGGGCTATCCGCGACAGTGGGATCGTATCGGCGGCGGATGGAAAGATGGCGCATTGCAGCCCAGCCCTCTGCCCACCATGGACGACTACGGTCATCCCTGGGAATACAACTACGAGCAGCGCCTCTACGAAGGCAAAAAGCAACCGGTCATGCCATCACCCGAACCCAAGTTCGGCGTGAACTGGGACGAAGATGTGGGAGGCATGAATGAGGACGAGAACTACTTCTTTTATCTCCCGCGAATCTGCAACCACTGCACCTATCCCGCCTGTCTGGAGGCATGCCCGCGGAAGGCAATCTATAAGCGGGACGAGGACGGCATCGTAGTTATCGATCAGGATCGCTGCCAGGGCTACCGGTACTGCATCAAGGCCTGCCCGTATAAGAAGATCTACTTTAATGAAGTCACGGGCAAATCAGAGAAGTGTATTTTCTGTTACCCGCGTCTCGAGAAGGGCGAAGTAAACGCTTGCGCTGCGCAGTGTCCCGGGCGGTTGCGCTTCGTTGGATTGCTGGACGATCCCGAGTCGCCCGTCCACAGATTAGTGTTGGTGCACAAAATCGCCTTGCCACTGTTTCCGGAGCGCGGAACTCAACCCAACGTGTTCTATGTGCCGCCATTCAACCCGCCGAAGCGAGAGAACTATGGCAAAAGTATTCTCGAGGATCCGCGCCTGCCGCTCGACTACCTGGTCTATCTCTTCGGACCTGACGTAAAGAACGTGATCACCCGCCTGGAAGCTGAACTCAAGAAAGCGCAAGAAGGCGGACGCAGCGAAGTCCTGCAATTACTAATCGGCAGGGATGCCGAAACACGTTTTCATATCCGGCCGCAGTTGGTGCAGATCCAGACATAGGAGGCCTAATGAGAACTCCCCGGCTCGCAATGATTTTGTTCGTCTGTTCACTGTTCCCGGCTTCAGTGGCACAGACCGAGAAGAAATCAAGTGCAGGGCAGGCTCTGTCGGTTGCCGCAGTGTCGGCAACTGCCGACACGCTCCTTAGGGAAGGTCAGGCTCAATGGAACCAAATCGCTGTAAAGCGCGTCGCTTTGAATCGGACTCCTCCCCTTTTCGATACTGACGAGCCAACCACGCTGGAGATTTCCGGCGTGGACGTGCGCGTGGCTCGGGTGAGCGGGAATCTGCTGGTGCAATTGAGTTGGCGCGATCCGACGCAGGACGCAGTGACGTTGGCGGCGGTCCCCGACTCGCCGCCCGAGATCCGCTTCCGCAAAGTGCAGACGGAAGCTAATGACCGATTCTTCGATGCTGCCGCCGTGATGGTTCCAGCAAAGCCGGGCGCGCGCGCGGTGTATCCGTCGCTGCAGATGGGCGATGCAGACGACCCGGTCGAGATTTACTACTGGAACGCAACACGCGGGGCGATGCTGATGCAGGCACAGGGACGCGGTACTACCAAGCGGACCGGGCAGGGTTTCCCCGCAAATAGTGTCTACGCCAACGGGCAATGGAATGTCGTGTTTGAACTGCCCGATCTGCCTACCGGTACTCCTGTGGCGTTCGCAGTGTGGAATGGCAGCCAGAAGGACCGTGATGGCCGAAAGTATTTCTCAGTATGGCAAGTGCTTGAGTAGAGGCGGCATGAATCTCATGGCTACGGTTTCGATCAGCGACAACGCGACGTCTTCGATTGATTGGCGACAAACCGACCTTTATCGTTTCTTTGCCCTGGTCTTCGGTGCGCCCAGTCGTGAGTGTTTCAACTTCCTCTCGCAGCCTTCCACGCCGAAAGATCTCCGTGTTCTGTGGCGATACCTCTCATGCGAAGGCGACTTCCCGCGCTTCGAGTGGTTCATGAACTACGAATTCTACGAAGCAGCTTATATTGCCCTGTTCGACGTCGGCGCACCAGAGCCGCCCGTCCCTCTGTTCGAATCGGCTCATGATAAATCTCATCCCGCGCAGGAGATTGCGCTTGAGAACACGTACTTCTATGAGGTGCTGGGTCTGAAGTCAGACCCAAGCCGGGCCGTCCCAGACTATCTCATCACCCAGCTTGAGTTTGTCGCTGCCTTGCGCTTCACGCGCGAGCACACCTCGGATGAGAGCACGACGATCTCACTTGGGCGTGCTGAAAATGAGTTTCTCGAACGCCACTTGTTGAATTGGATTCCGTCGGCCGCGACCAAGCTGGAGCGCATCAACGCCCCCGGGTTTCCAGTGCTCATGAAGATGCTCCTGAAATTCCTGAGAAACATGGACGAGAACAACTGAAGCAGAAGCCGGAATGTGAGAGTGGAGTGCACCGTGAAAAAGTTCGTTCTAGTTGACTCGCGATCATTTTGCTATTGCGATTGCTGTTGATTGCGCCGTGGCGCAGACGACCTCTGGCGATACGACGAACGATGATTTGCTGAGCGCATGGTTTAAGCGATCGACTCGCGCCGAATCCGAGCAGCCCCACTGGGCTGCTCCAATGTTTACGGTAACCCCAAGACTCGTACAGCAGTTTCGCTACGACATGGGTTGGCAACCCAATCTCGGGTTCACGAATGCCAATTACGGTGGCGGCAAGGGATTGGAACTCATCCCTTGGGATCGCGTGGAACTCTATGTGAGCGCGCCTCCCTTCATACACACACCAAACCGGGACTTCACGACGGAATCGGTGACATGATATTCCTGCTCAAGTACCGGGCCGCGGCCGGAAACCCCGAGAAAGGCAACTACGTAGTGACCGCCATGCTTGTTGCCACTGTGCCGACGGGCTCATACACCAATGGCGCCACGGATGCTGTATTGACTCCGACACTCGCGCTGGGAAAAGGTTGGGGAAACTTCGACCTGCAAGGAGCGGCTGGCGTCTCGATACCCACTGGTCAAAGAGACGTCCTAGGTACGCCAACCCTGCTCAACCTTACCGCGCAATAACACTTTCTTAAATATCTATGGCCCGAAGCTGAGGTCAACACGACGATGTGGTCGAACGGCAAGAATGATGGGAAAAAACAGGTTTTCCTTTCTCCCGGCCTGGTGGTTGGCAAGTTTCATCTATGGAAGCGGGTCGGCTTCGTTTTTGGCGGAGGAGTACAAATAGCGGCGACCCGGTTTCACGCCTACGGACACAATTGGGTTTCATCGATTCGTTTTCCCTTCTGAAGGGCAATTATCGATTGGCTACGGTGGATGCCGAGGCGATCTCATGGCCAGTAATCGACTTTTCTCGGAAGGTCGACACAGCCAGCTTCATCTTTTGAGCCTCTAGTCACGGAAGATTGTGCGCGGGATCACTTCGCAGGCGCGTCCCCCGTCAGAGAGTGGTAATTGTATTAGTAGCTGAGAATTACGGAGGACAGCCATGCCTGAGAGTATGTTGACAAAACCTATTACGATGGAAAAACAGAGTCCTGCAGCACCATCAGGCGGCCCTCTTAGAAAGACATCCAAAGCCTTCAATTCCTTTGAGATCGCGCAGGCGCAGTTCGATAAGGTGGCGGAATATCTGGGTCTGGATCGGCCGACAAAGGACCTCCTCCGTTATCCCCTTCGTGAATATCAGTTCGCGATTCCGGTTCGAATGGATGATGGAACGGCAAAAGTGTTTCGCGGATTCCGCGTACAACACAACGACGCTCGCGGGCCTGGCAAGGGAGGCATTCGGTTCCATCCGCAGGAGACAATCGATACCGTTCGTGCGCTATCAATGTGGATGACTTGGAAGTGTGCGGTCGTGGATATTCCGCTCGGTGGTGCCAAGGGTGGAGTGGTGTGTGATCCACACAACCTCAGCGCGCGTGAGCAAGAACAGATTTGCCGGGGATGGGTCCGACAAGTCGCAAGAGACGTAGGCCCAGTGACGGATGTCCCCGCGCCGGATGTAATGACGGATGCGCAACACATGCTATGGATGCTCGACGAGTTCGAGAAAATCCACGGCGGACGTTTTCCCGGATTTATCACGGGCAAGCCCGTTGGATTGGGCGGTTCGCTTGGTCGTACGGAGGCAACCGGCTATGGAGTTGTCATCACTCTCCGCGAGGCGCTCAAGGAACTCGGGATTCGTCCTGAAAACACGAAGGCCAGCGTCCAGGGATTTGGGAATGTGGCGCACTACGCGATTGAACTGTACCAACGGTTGGGAGGCCGCGTGGTCAGCGTGGCATGCTGGGATCAGACGGACCAGTGCTCTTACACGTACAGACGTCAAGAGGGCGTTGATTTAGCTCAACTCTCTTCCGTGACGGATCACTTTGGAGGCATCAACCGGGCCAAAGCCGTCGATCTCGGATACGAAGTGCTGCCTGGCGACGCATGGCTGGAACAGGATGTCGACATCCTCATCCCCGCGGCGCTGGAGAATCAGATCACAGGCGACAACGTTGCTCGAATTGGCCAGCGAGTTCACATAATCGCCGAAGGAGCGAACGGGCCGACGACGCCAGAAGCCGATGCGCAGATTCAGCAACGGGGCATCCTCCTGATCCCCGACTTTCTGGCGAATGCGGGCGGCGTAACCTGCAGCTATTTCGAGCAAGTCCAGAGCAACATGAACTATTTCTGGGAGAAGGATGAAGTACTCGGCAAGCTTGACGTAAAAATGACGTCTGCTTATTTTGCAGTGTCGGATTTGTCGCACCGGGAAAAGTTATACATGCGGGATGCAGCCTACGCGATTGCGATTGGCCGCGTTGCGAAAGCATGCCACGACCGTGGCTGGGTATAGCCCAAAACATCTTGAAAGCGAGCACTCCCGTTCCGCAACTGCGAGGAGTAGATGGGCAATCTGAAAGCGCATATATCGGAACTACCGGTATTTGACCGTAAGTTCTGGGATGGGACTTTTCGCTGCACTCAGATCGGATCTGGCTCACTTGGTGGCAAAGCCTCCGGATTGGTCTATATCAAAGATCTCCTTACTGACCAGATAAATCCCGCCTCTTTTCCGGATGTCGAAATCAGCGTTCCAACGATGGCAGTCATTGCCACGGATTGTTTCGACCAATTCATGGCACAGAACCATCTTACGGACCTTCCACTTACAGAGATGCCCGATGCGCGTATCGCCCACGCATTCCAGAAGGCGGATTTGCCCATGGAACTCCTTGGCGATCTTCGAGCGTTGACACTACAAGTCAAAACGCCGTTAGCGATTCGGTCGTCGAGCCTGCTCGAGGATGCGCTGGGCCGGCCGTTTGCCGGTGTCTATGCGACGAAGATGATCCCCAACAACCAGCCCGATCCGGACTCTCGCTTTCGACGGCTGGTCGAGGCAATAAAGTTTGTCTACGCCTCCACGTTCTTCCGCGAGGCGCGAGATTACCGTTCTGGTGGCGGAGTGACCACCGACGAGAAGATGGCGGTAATCATTCAGGAGGTGGTGGGACTTCGACGAGGAGGACGGTTTTATCCAGACATCGCAGGGGTGGCACGCTCCTACAACTATTACGCGATGGAACCAGCACGTCCCGAAGATGGCGTCGTGTCGCTGGCCTTGGGCTTGGGGAAAACAATCGTTGACGGAGGGCTCGTCTGGACTTTCTCCCCAGCGTATCCGCAGAAGCCTCCTCCGTTCAATTCGGTCGACGAGATGCTCGATGGTACGCAGCGGGATTTTTGGGCGGTCAATATGGGCAAGCCTTCGGCCTATGATCCTGTGAGCGAAACCGAGTACTTGGTGCGGGCCAGCCTGTCCGATGCGGAGGCTGACGGGGCGTTGGACTTGCTCGTGTCCACTTATGATCCTGAACGAGATCGCATAGTACCGGGAACAGGTTCCAGCGGACCTAGAATCTTAAATTTCGCGCCGATGCTCGTGCAGAAACGGTTTCCGATCAACGATCTGGTGACAGCCCTTCTCGCCGCAGCGGAGAAAAGCCTAAGCGCAAAGGTTGAAATAGAATTTGCGCTCACGCTGCAGGAGGGAAAGGGTGGGCCGCCGCGTACCCGTTTGGGATTTCTACAAGTCCGTTCGACGGTATTGTCCGAAGAAGTTGTGGACATCACTCCTGAAGAACTCAAAGACCCACGAGCGATCGTTGCCTCCAATTTGGCCATCGGCAACGGAAGAGCAGACGATATTCGAGATATCGTCTTTGTGCGACCGGAGAATTTCTCTCCCTTGGTCACGCCCAAGGTCGCCCAGGAGTTGGAGTCAGTCAACCGCGAACTACAGCAAGAACGTAGGCCGTTTCTACTGATTGGATTTGGTCGTTGGGGTAGTTCTCATGCGTCGCTCGGGATTCCGGTTGACTGGAGCCAGATTTCCGGAGCACGTGCCATCGTCGAAGCGACGCTCCCTGAGATGAACGTCGAACTGAGTCAGGGTTCGCATTTCTTTCACAACCTGTCGAGCTTTCGAACGAGTTACTTCATGGTGCGGCATGGCGGACACTTCGGAATCAATTGGGACTGGCTGAACCGACAACCAGTGGTGCGCGAAACAAAACTCATTCGTCATGTGCGGCCTGAGAGCAACCTATCCGTACGGGTCGACGGTCGCAGCCGTCGTGGTGTCATTCGCACAGTCCAGACTCCTGTCACAGGTGCGACCACGAATTGAAACCCGACGACAGCCAATTCGGATCGATGCTTCATGCATTGCAGGAGCGCGCCAAAGAACTAAATTGCTTATATCGAGTGGGCGAACTCCTCAGTCAGGTGGGTCGTCCTCTCGACGACATTCTGCAAGGTATCGCTGAGGTCCTTCCTCCCGGATGGCAGTACCCACAGGATTGCCAGGCTAAGATCGTTGTAGAGGGGCGGGTCGTCCAGACACCGGACTATATCGTTACTCCTTGGCTGCAACGGGCCAACATCGTCGTGCAAGGCGAAGTCCTTGGAACGATTGAAGTCTCGTACCGACGCGAGATGCCCCGGTCCGATGAAGGGCCATTTCTGAAAGAAGAGCGCAAACTCATCGATACCGTTGCGGAGCGAATCTCGAGCGCCTTGACTCAGCGACGGCTCAAAGCAGCGTTTGAAGCTTGGAATATCGCCGAAGAGTCGCCGGTGACTCAAGGTGAATGGAGAGTGGTCCTGGAGTTCTTACGTGACACCGATCCTGCATTGCTGCGAAGAATTTCTCGAAAACTTATCAACTATCTGAGTTGGAGCGGAATTCCCGAAGCGAAAGAGCTGCTGCGAAGAAGATCTCCCGCTGTTTCCGAACAACGCCTGGAGGACTTCGACGAGAACCGGCCTCTTCCATCAGAAGCTGGGGGAAATTCGGTCGACGTCACGAGTGAAGCTTTCCAGATAGCCGCGGACCATATGAGCGACAGTGAGGTTCTCGATTGCGTTACGCGGTGGATCAAGGAAGATAAAGCGAGTTTTCTAGTTTTGGCACTCGAAAATCAGGACACTCCGCTCGGCGAAGTGATGGAGTGCATCGAGCGTTATCGTCACATCGGAATTGATGAGAGCGAACTGTCTCTCTATACACAAAAGGGACTTCGTGTTTCCCTCATCCGGCGACTGTTCTCCGAGAGTCTCACTTTCATCAACGTTGCAAAGAACTTCATTGAGATAAAGGACTTTTACGACCTGCTGGGTAAGGTGATATACCCTCCTACCTGTCACGGCAAACTGGGTGGGAAAAGTGCCGGTCTGTTTCTGGCAAAGAAGGTCATTGAGAAATCTCCGGAGGCTAGTTCCGTTGTCCGTGCAATCAAGGTTCCTAGAACTTGGTACGTCACGTCTGACTGGATCCAGAGCTTTGTCCACCACAACGACCTGGAAGATGTGCTGAATCGCAAATACATGGAGATTGAACAGGTCCGCCAGGAATACCCACATCTGGTGGCTCTGTTCAAGCGTTCATCGTTTCCTTCGGAATTTGCCAAAGGACTGGCACTGGCCCTCGACGATCTTGGGAACGTGCCGCTGATCGTCCGTAGTTCTAGCTTGCTGGAAGATAGGCCAGGATCTGCATTCAGCGGCAAATACAAGAGCCTTTTCCTCGGAAACCAGGGAACGAGAGAAGAGCGCTTGGCGGCCCTGATGGACGCGGTGGCGGAAGTGTACGCGTCGATATTCGGCCCGGACCCTACCGAATATCGCGCGGAACGGGGCCTGCTGGATGTCCATGAAGAAATGGGCATCATGATCCAGGAAGTCGTGGGGCAGACGGTTGGCAAATACTTTCTGCCTGCGTGTTCCGGAGTTGCGTTCAGTAACAACGAATTTCGATGGTCAGTTCGCATCAAGCGCGACGATGGCCTCCTTCGTCTGGTGCCAGGCCTGGGAACGCGAGCAGTAGATCGTGTCGCTGACGATTACCCCGTCTTGATCGCGCCAGGACAACCGAACCTGAGGGCGAATGTCACTACCGATGAAGTAATCAAATATTCCCCAAAGCATGTCGATCTGATCAATCTTGAGACCAATGTGTTCGAAACGATTGAGGTCTCTGAACTCCTTCAAAGCTACGGCGCAGAGTATCCTCAGATTCGCAATCTCGTTTCTCTGGTCAGCCGGGACCGAGTTGAACCTTTGATCGGCCCATTGCCGGACTTTGCCACGCAGGGTGTCGTGTTCACATTCGAAGGCTTGATCGGGAAAACAGAGTTCATTCCTTGTATTCGAGAACTCCTGACCCTCTTTCAGGCGAAATTAGGAACGCCGGTCGATCTTGAGTTTGCCCACGACGGGAAGGACTTTTACCTGTTGCAGTGCCGTCCGCAGAGTTTCGGCGCAGACGCAAAGCCAGCACCGATCCCACAGAATATACCTCCAGACAAGATAATCTTTTCGGCAAATCAGCACGTTTCGAACGGCAAAGTGCCCGATATCACGCACGTGGTCTATGTCGGTGCAGATGAGTACAGTCGTCTCCCAGACCAGGCGACCATGCGAGATGTAGGTGCCGCGGTCAGCAAGCTCAACAAGCTCCTGCCAAAACGACAGTTCATCTTGATCGGACCCGGGCGTTGGGGCAGCCGTGGAGACATCAAACTCGGCGTGCCAGTCACCTATTCCGATATCAACAACACCGCGGTGTTAATAGAGGTGGCGCGCCAACGAGGAAACTACCTGCCCGAATTGTCCTTCGGAACGCATTTTTTTCAGGATCTCGTCGAAGCCTCGATACGCTACTTGCCGCTGTATCCCGATGACCCGGCCACGGCCTTCAACGAAATATTTCTGCGGCGATCCCACAACGTGCTGAGGGACCTCCTGCCGGAATTCGCGCATTTGGAAGATACGCTTCGAGTGGTCGACGTCCCGCTCGAAACCGGAGGGCTTATTCTGCGGGTGCTCATGAACGCAGACTTGGATCAGGCGGTTGCATTCCTCTCACCCCGTCAACAACAGGTTGGCGCGATCGAACCCGAATCGGAGGTACTGGACCGCGGCACGGATGAGCATTGGCGATGGCGATTCCGCATGGCGCAGAAGATCGCGTCAGAACTCGATTCAACGAAGTTCGGCGTGAAGGCGTTCTATCTCTTCGGCAGCACGAAGAATGCGACCGCAGGACCAGCGAGCGACATCGACATCCTTTTGCATTTCCAAGGAAACGCGCAACAGCATTCGGACTTGTTACTCTGGCTGGAAGGATGGAGCCGCTGCCTATCAGAGATGAACTTCTTGCGAACTGGATACCACACCGATGGTCTTTTGGATGTACACATCGTCACCGACAAGGACATCGCAGAGCGATCCAGCTTCGCTATAAAGATTGATGCGATTACCGATCCAGCCCGAAAGTTACCGATCAAGAACGGTTATCTAGCCTAGATCAGTTCTCGCGTTGCCTCCCACGGCGATTCAAGGTCAAAGCGAACCAATGCTAACTCGGGCCCATCGTGTGCGCCGTTCATGCAGACTGTCCGGCCCACCCGGATCTTCCATTCACCCGTGAGACGAGTAGATTCGTGAACATGACCATGCAGGGTGAGATGCGGCTGACGTTCCTCAATGAAACGTCGGACTGCGATGCTGCCCACATGCAAGTCAAGGGCGACATGCTCATACGTCTTTCCATCAAGCGCAGCTCGATCTAGTGGCGTGTCGTAAGGAGGGGTATGAAACAGGAATACTGCGCGGTCAAGAGGTTCTTCGCCGACGAGAAAATCCAAGTCCTGCTGAATGGTTCCCCATTTGACCCGGCCCTCGTCCGCCGCGGCGCTTCGGCAACCTTCCTCTGGCGAAACGGAACCGGGCGGAACGTACCTCGATACGTCATAGCATTCCCAATCTTTCAACAAAAAGGGGGTAGGAGGGACACACGCATACCCGTACACGGGAAAACTATTCCTCGTGAATTTTCGCCCGTGGGCATAGTGCCAAAGTTCTTGGGCAGGTCCGAGTTCAAAAGACTCTTCGTGGCATCGTGGGTCGTCATTGCCAAGGATCAGGAAGATGTCAGGATATTTCGAGCGCAAGAGCTGCTTCGTCGTGGTGAATGTCGGAAGTAGATAGTCCTTCAGGAAATCATTCTGAGGACTGTCAAGGGCCGGTGAAAACATCGATCGCGGCAGGAGGTCGCCACCAAGGAAAACTGCTTTGGGACGCTCACTTTCAATCGCGGAGGCAAGCTTTTCGTATCGGTCGCGGCATCCGTGCAGATCCGTGGCAAAGAGACAAGTCGTCAAGGTCAGGCCCTTTGTGCGCCCTTCAAGTCAATGTTATCTGCGAGCGGGCCTCATCACCAGCGCGATTGTCGACTCCTACATCGAGGTAGTTTGGGTGATCCGTTGGTCTCACCGAAAACTGAAGGTAGCGTCAGAGTGATCTACTTCGGCCCATCGCTGCTCTCAGCGCTGACCGCGCAGAAGCAGAACTCGAATCACAACGGGCCGGACGACTTTGTCTTCTGTAAGGAGGAGGGTTCGCCGTTCAATCCTGATGTGCTGCGACGAGACGTGCTGTATCCGGCGTTGGATCGGATCGGGATCTCTCGCGACAGCAGGGCTGCTGGATTTCACACGTTCCGCCACTCTGCCGCCACAATCATTAACCAAAAGACTGGAAACCTAGAACTTGTTCAGAAGTTGCTCGGGCACTCCAACCTGAGCACGACGGCAGATGTGTAGACCCACACCTCCGCCGACGCGGATCGAAGCGCCGCACTCGCGTTAGAGCAGACGATTTTCGGCGATCTGTTCCAAGTTGTTCCAAGTTTTGGAACAGGGAACAAGAACGCGACCGCAAACTGAAAAAAACCATACACATGGCTTCGCTCGCAACTTTAACAATCTGAGAGATTTACAAGAAGGGACGGCGGAGGGTTTTGGTTGCGGGGGGTGGATTTGAACCACCGACCTTTGGGTTATGAGCCCACAGGAATACGGAATTTCAACAACTTACAAGACGCGGGTGGCTACCTAAAAGCCTTGTAAGGAACGTTTGGGAGTTGTTATTGGACAGTTAATGGACAGCGACGAAAATGAAAGGAAAATCGATCGCTCGACCGGCTGCATTACCGAGTCTTCGGAACACTTATCTAACGGGAAATTCTGTCGGCGCGACGCCATATGTTCGCGGTTGGTGGAATTCCAACTTCATTCACCAGAATTCAATAATTGTTTTATCGCAGCACCTTGGTTAAGTATCGCGGTCATTTTCACCAAATCTGCTACCGAGTTGGCCTTCATCTTCTGCATCACTTGGCCGCGATGTGCCTTCACTGTGCTCTCGGTGATGCCGAGCTCGCCAGCGACCTGTTTATTCAAAAGACCGGAGACGA
>Ga0335079_10001558_pt1 | contig 26183 bp, 13 predicted proteins | sample Lox_Sample_33_FD_206719 | JGI IMG/M metagenome (GOLD analysis project Ga0335079, IMG submission 206719) | Soil microbial communities from Loxahatchee National Wildlife Refuge, Florida, United States - Lox_Sample_3.3 | ecosystem: Environmental > Terrestrial > Soil > Wetlands | place: USA...
CGTGAGTTTCAGGATCACGGCCTTTTTTGTCAGAACACGCAGCCGGCGCGTGATCTCCGCAGTCATCCGGCAATCAGTACCAAAGCTGAGGCCGCCCTCTTTCACATTCGGACATGATACATTTATTTCATAGGCATCGATACCTTCGGTATCTTCGAGTCGGGAGAGTACGCTGCAGTACTCATCGATGGAGCTTGCCGCGATATTTGCAATCACCGCGCAGCTCAGACCCTTCAGGAAAGGGAGCTTCTCCCGAATAAATTGTTCGACACCGATATTTGCCAGCCCGATGGAGTTGAGCATTCCTGCCGGAGTCTCTGCGATCCGTGGAGGCGGATTGCCGTCGCGCGGTTTGAGAGATAACGACTTCGTCACAATTCCGCCCAGCTCATTCACATCCACAAGATCCCTGCATTCATCACCGTATCCAAATGTCCCGGAGGCAACCAACACAGGGTTCTTCAATGTGAGGGGTCCGATCAGCGTCTCGGTTTTCACCATGATTCGAGTTTCACTCCAGTGCTTGAGAAAACTGGCCCCTCTTTACAGATCAGGGCATACCGTTTGCCGCCGGCGGTTCGTTCTACGGGGCATCCCTGGCAGATTCCGATGCCGCAGGCCATGCTGCTCTCCAGAGAAACTTCGCAGGGAATCTGAAACTCTTCAATGACCCGAAACAGACTTGCCAGCATCGGCGTCGGCCCGCAGGCGAAGACCTTGCGGCTCGCCGCCGGCTTCTCCCGGAGGAAGTTCACGAGCAGATCGACAACAGTGCCATGGAAACCCGCGGAGCCATCGTCCGTCGCTGCCGAGACATCTTCGAGATATGTTGTGATAAGATGTTCTTTCGTGCGGGCACCAAGGAATGTGACGATCTGTTTCTGAACGACATGAAGAGCACGCGTTATCACCGGAAGAGGTGCAACTCCCAGTCCTCCGGCGACAAGAATCGCGGTTGCATACTCGCCTTCAATGTGAAATGGAGACCCCAGCGGACCCAGGACATCGAGCAGATCCCCCGCGTGTTTCCGGGAAAGGATATGTGTGCCTGGACCAACGATGTTGAAAATCAGAGAAACGTCGTCTCCGTGTATATGATACACACTGAAAGGGCGGCGGAGCAGGGGAAGGTATGAATCATCCACCCGGAGATTGACAAACTGACCGGGAAGAACTGATCGGGCTATCTCGGGGGAATGAAACGTCAGGACATGGATATCGCCTCCGACGTGCCGGTTGTCCGTCACCCGGCAGATTTGCTGCATCATGAACGAGCGAAAATGGGATTAATTATTGTTGTCGTCCGTGTTGGATGAATCATCGGTGTCATCGGAATTGTCGTCCTCATCCGAATCATCATGGGTTCCGTGTCTCCCCTGCTGGAGTTCCTCATCGTCCTGATTGTCGTCTACATTCTGATCCTCATCCTGCGTCTCGATGTTCTTCAGATCCTTCTTGCCCGCCAAAGAATCGGCCTTGCTCTCAACCGCTTTCAGGGGTATGATCTCCTTGATCTTCACATACTGGGAGAGTGATTTGGGATTTTCCCGGACCGCAACTTTTGGTTGGACGGCTGCGGCAAAATCCGATGAGGGGTAGCGTGCGAGAAGCTGCTTATACCATTTTGCCGCGCTGTCGTTCCGGACGAGTTTTGTCTCAAAAATCCATCCGACGGTATACATCGCTTTGGGTGTGTACGAGGAGTTCGTGTCTCCGGCAGCTAGCTCCTCAAACTCGCGCAGGGCATCGTGAATCGTGCTGTCGCGGAGGAGCCCTTCAGCGGCAATAAATCTCATGGCGACAGAATCTTCGACTGCGGTTGTCTCAGGGAGGTGACGAATCACCCTGACCTGGTGAGCGTATTCGGTTTTCGTGTATTTTTTCAGGAGGATGTCGTAGACCGAATCCGCCGCCGCGGAATCCTGTTTCGAAAGGAATATTTCGGAAAGAGCGTAGAGAGCTTTCGGAACGAACGGTGAAGTGGTATCCTCCTCCGTAACCCGCTTGTACCAGTATGTTGCGGAGTCAACGTCGTTGAATTCCAGATAAAATAATCCCGCAAGCTCGAATTTCGTCATCGCAAGCAAATACCGCAGCGAATCCGGCGAAAGGGTACGCAGCCTGGCAATGCTCGCAACAGCCCGCTGGCGAGCCATCAGCGAGTCGCGCAGTCGACCGAGTGAATCCGCAGGACTGTGCGATCCTCCCGCGAGTTCGAGTCGACCCTGAGTTCCAGGGTTTCGCGCATCCGGAGGACCTCCTCCTCTTCTGTGGCGGGATTGAGCATCGCGTTCTGCATCCTCTTCCGGAGGCATCTGTCCCTTGCCGATCGAGAAATTCGGTGGCAGGAATTTCTGTGCCGTCGTATCCGAAGGCCCCTTCGCAATCTCCTTCTTCACCGAATCGATCTTCCCGCCCGGCCCTGCCGCAAGATTCGATCCGAGACGAGGTGCGTGCAGAGAATCTGCGTGTGTGCCGAGCGAATCGAGTTTGCCGGTGAGCGTATCGCCTTTCGCTGCCATCGAATCCCGCCGGATCGCCTGTACGAGGAGTGTGTCGTAATTGTGGTAGTCGCCGTAGAGATTGAAATAATGTGTCAGCGTGATGTATTTCTGAGAAGCGACCGGTGTAATTTCGGACGCGGGAAATTCGTTTCGTGCCTTGTCATAGCTCTTGAGCGCGTTCTTGAAGTCGAGATACTCCTTTTCATAGATTTTCCCGCACTCATAATAGCTGCGTGCCGCGGCATCAGTTTTTGCGTACGCGGTATCGATAAACGTGTACCACTGGAACGCCCGCGCCGTGTCGCCCAGGTGCCGGAGCGTATTTGCGGTTCCAAGCTCGACGAGACCCCGCTGATCATTCTTCAGGGGTTCGTTCTTGAGATCTTCGAGGAGATCGAGAGACTTCTGATATTCTCCGGTTGAAGAATAAAGCGTCGCTTCTTTCAGGCGTGCACGGAACTCAACGGAAAAATCTGGATGAAATTTCGCAACGCGTGCATACGCATTCTCTGCTTTCGTCCTGTCGCCTGAAAGCTCATAACAGCTCGCCAGCCGGAAAGCCGCAAGAGCCCGCAGGTTATCGTCACCGGACACTTCCACGGCCGGGGCGTATGCCTGCGACGCCAGATCATAATCTCCCCGCTCATAGTACACTTGTCCCTGCAGAAGGAGTGTTTCGAGGAGAATGTCGTTCTTTCCTTCCTGTCGTGCTTCGCCGAATAGTTCTTTTGTTTGATTGATGACCTCGTCGCCCTTCTTCATCAGGTAGAGCGATTTTGCGGCCCAGAGTTTTGCTTCAAACCTGAAACCCGATTCAGGAAAGTTCGTAATGAGCTCTTCAAATTCCCGCAGTGCTGATTGATTCTCGCCCTTGTAGAAGTAGGACTTCCCCACCATCATGATCGCGTCATCCATCCATGTCGTGTTCGGATAATTCTGGATGATCTTGGAACATTTTTCGATGACTTTGTCGAGATTATCGGTTATGGTCTTCGGAACGCTGTATTCCGCAAAATGATTCGTATCCTGGGCAGGTTGCGGCGACTGTTGGATCTGTCTTTCAGCATCCGAAAAGAGCTTGCTGGCGTTATAGTAGGTGTTGAAATACGCCGTGACATTTCGGTAGGTGGAGCAGGAAGAGAGGAGGAAAAGTGCAAAAATGACGACAACGCCGGGGAGCAATCTTGGAGAACGCACGATTCTTGAGACAGGACAAATTGGGGATTTCATCGACCTGTACTATGATACAGAATATACGCCGCAAAAGCAATACCACTAATGGAACAATCACGAGACGACAAACGTCCCCGTCGCCCTTCGCTTCTTGCACATTTGGGTTGATTTCGCTACTATTAGTCGAGGGAGGGTCATTCCATGTTTTCGCACGTCTTCAGTGCCGCGACGATCGGCATTCATGCACATCTCGTCCAGGTAGAAACCCACATTGCGCCAGCATCACACAGTGTTTCGGTCGTCGGGCTGCCTGATAATGCCGTCAAAGAAAGCAAAGATCGAGTTTATGCCGCCATTAAGACTACCGGATTCCGATGGCCCGGGCAGAGAATTACGATCAATCTTGCGCCGGCGGATATGAAGAAAGAAGGGTCGGCATTCGACTTGCCGATCGCCGTGGGAATTCTTGCCGCAACGAACCAGGTCATGGTGGAATTGTTGAAGGAGTTCATACTTCTCGGCGAGCTTGCGTTAGACGGAAGACTCCGACCGATCCGGGGTGCGCTCTCGATGGCATTGGAGGCCAGGAAAGAGAAATTCCGTGGGCTTATCCTTCCGACAGAAAATGCTAAAGAAGCGGCAATGGTAGAGAATATTGAAGTCTACCCGATGGAATCTTTATCGGAAACGATTGGATTCCTCAATGGCGAGCATTCCCTCCTTAAGCCGTTTCACGTCAACCTCGACGACGTCTTCTGTCAGGATCAGAAATATCAATTCGATTTTGCAGATGTGAAAGGTCAGGAAAACGTCAAGCGCGCGCTGGAGGTTGCCGCGGCGGGTGGCCACAATATTATCATGATTGGACCGCCTGGTTCGGGAAAGACCATGCTCGCGAAGCGCCTTCCCACGATTCTCCCCCCTCTCACGTTTGATGAGGCAATCGAAACGACGAAGATCCATTCTGTGGCGGGCCTCCTGCCGACGGAAGTTGCACTCATCGCCACGCGTCCATTCCGGTCACCGCATCACACGATCTCCGACAGCGCGCTGGTGGGAGGAGGGAGCATACCGCGGCCAGGTGAAATCTCGCTCGCCCATCACGGCGTGTTATTTCTCGATGAGCTGCCGGAATTTGCTCGTAACGTCCTGGAGGTGCTCCGTCAACCGATCGAAGAGAGTCATGTGACCATCAGCAGATCGAAAATGTCTCTGGATTTTTCCGCAAATTTCATGCTGGTCTGTGCAATGAACCCATGTTTCTGTGGAAACTTCACTGATCCATCCAAGGAATGCACATGTACACCATTACAGATTCAGAAGTACATGTCGAAGATCAGTGGACCTCTTCTCGATCGGATCGATCTTCACATTGAAGTTCCCGCGGTCAAATACAAAGAACTCAGCAGCAAAGCGGAAGGAGAATCGTCACAGAAGATTCGTGAGCGCGTCGTTGCAGCGAGAGAAATTCAGATGAAAAGGTTTGCAGGAAGGAATGGAATGTACTGCAATGCAGATATGCAGTCGAAGGAGATTCAAATGCACTGCAAGCTGGACAGTGCAGGAGAAGATTTGTTGAAGATGGCGATCACCAAACTGGGACTTTCTGCCAGGGCCTATGACAGAATCCTCAAAGTCTCGAGAAGTATTGCCGATCTCGCATGCTCAACCGACATAAGGCCAGAGCATATCAGCGAGGCGATACAATATCGAAGTCTGGATAGAAATTTGTGGCAAATATGAAAAGGGAAAAAGGGGTTGAAAGCAAAAATTCCAGAGGCTTATGCACCATGCTCATACCACCCTCTCCTGGTTTCGCCAAAATCGTATAATGAGAAATCTTTTGGCCAGTCATTTCTTCTTCAATTCCTCATCCCAGTTTACTACCAGCGTGATAGGTGGAGACGCTTGCCGTAATTCCGTAACACGGGCGATAAATGTTTTTCCATCCGGACTGACATCTTCAAAATTGCCGACAATACCTCTCGACTCATAGTCGAACAAAGCACGCACGCTGTCAACTAAGAATGTCGAACCAGATCCGTTCACTTTTGCACTCATGAGTTTCCGGTCGGGAGAAGAAAACAAGACTTCCTTTCCATCAGGTGACCAGTTAGGACCGACTCCCCCATTCGTTGACACCTGCCACTTTCCCCCCTCGCCGGTAACGCGACGAACATAGATCTCGTATCTACCGGTCTCATCTGACTGGTACGCGAGCCACTTTGAGTCCGGTGAAAACTTTCCCGCCCCTTCACTGAATTCTGTTCGAAGAAATGCAATTGGTTGGCGGTCTCCATCGAGAGGCAAAAGCCACAAGTCCCATTTTGTCTTAGGATCGCCGACTGTCGTGAACGTAAGCATCCTGCCGTCTGCAGACCAATCACTGGTGTACTTATCGAGGTTCGATTTGAGAAGTAGTTGTTCGTTGGCTGTCCCATTTGAATTCTTGATGAAAAGATCATATCTCCCATTCCGGTCAGAGCTGAACACAACAGAATCATCTGTGGGTGACCATTGCGGCGCAAGTTCACTGGATGGCTCAAACGTCAATCGGGAACTTACCCCCCGTACAAGTTCCCGGATCCAGATATCGCTTTGTCTCGACTGAAGGTCAAAACGAGAAAACGCAATCGATTTCCCGTGGCGCGAAAATCTCACCCACCCCGCACCATGTTCGTTCATCAGCGAAACACGGTTCTCGATACGGTCAAAAACGGCAAGCTGTTGTTCCTGGACATCGCCGGTTTGATAAATCAACATGCCGTTCCGGGAAGCAGAAAACATTCCTCTGCTCCGGGCGGTGTTGTATTGAACCTGTTCTGCTATCGGCACAGCATCCCCGGTGACCATGAGTTTGACAGTGTCGAACGGCTGCGCCATGAGAGTTGACTGCCGAACAAAGAGAAGGTAGCCGGAGGCATACTCGATATTTGAGGTCCCTTGCATGAGCACTGAATCAACGCCTTTATCGATGGATGCAATTTTGACAACATCGTTCTCACTTGCGGCGGCGGTTTGAGTTTGAGTGACATACAAGAAGTGCTTGCCGTCGGGAAGGAAACAGGGCCATCGGTGACTGACCTCCCTTTTCGTTGTGTCAAGCACGGTCAATACCTCCGGAGTACCTCCTGCCGCTGATACCTTGGAAAGGGGAGTAAGCGCATCAGGAGAAAAAATTATCACGCCGCTTTGATTCCACGATCCCCCGCGGCCACTCGTTGCATCACAGATCGTAAGAGTCGGTCCGCCTTTGGCGTCTATTTTTTTGAGTTTTCCTTTGGCAAAGAACGCGAGCGTGCGGCTGTCGTACGACCAGAAAGGATAGAGAGCTCCTTCTGTTCCCGAAAGAGGGATTGCAGAAAGAGAGCTCACCGGTCTAACCCACAGGAAGTCAACACCGGAGGTATCTGTTGCGACAAATGCTACCGTTTGACCGTCCGGAGATAGTGCGAGATGTCCTCCGTTCAGCATGTTGAAGTTTGTTCTTGCAGGAGGAAGAATCATCGCGCGTGTAACGCGTTTATCTTCCGGTTTCGGTAGAGTCAAAAAGTGAAACGCCAGCGAGGCAACCGTTGACAACAACAAGACTCCGGCAATGATCCAGGGTAAGCGACCTGGTTTTGCTGACCCTTCCGAACCCGTGAAATCTTCAGAAGACCGGATTCCAAAAGACTGTGGTACTGCAGATTGGTATGCGGGTTGGGCGGAGGTTACCCTGCTCACGCGTTGCCTGCTCGATTCGCGCTTGAACTTTCGCAGATCCTTCCCGACTTCAGCAACAGACTGATACCGGTCCTGCGGATCCTTTTCAAGACACTCCAGCACAATCGCGTCGAGGCTTGCGTCGATTTCCGGCTTTATCGTCGACATCGGCGCCGCATCGACGTTCACGATTTCATACATCAAGGCAGTTTCGTGAACTCCCCGAAACGGAAGTTGCCCGGTAAACAGTTCATAGAGAAGGACACCGAATGAAAAAATATCCGACCGGTGGTCAGTATCATGCCCCTGCACCTGTTCGGGAGACATATAGCCCGCGGTGCCAACAGTACTCCCTTCCTTCGTCAGGCGGTTGATCTTGCTGGAGGCACTTCGGAGCTTCGCCAGGCCAAAATCCATGATCTGTGCTATGCCATCTTTGCGAATCATGATATTTTCCGGCTTGATGTCGCGATGGACGATGCCTTTCTCGTGGGCCGCGGCCAATCCATCGGCAATCTGAGTGCCGACATCGGTTGCCTGCTTGAGGTTGAGAGACGGCGCTTTCTGCCGGAGTGTCTGCCCATCGACAAACTCCATGACGATGAACATTTGCGCATCGTGCTCCTGGATGTCGATGATAGAGCAGACGTTGGGATGATTCAGCGCAGCTGCGGCCTTCGCTTCCTGGACGAAGCGAGCCTTGTCCTGTTCAGAGGCACTGAGATGCGGCGGGAGAAACTTGAGAGCAACGGTGCGGTCGAGCTTGGTGTCTTCGGCTTTATAGACCACGCCCATGCCACCTTCGCCGAGTTTTTCAAGAATCTTATAATGCGATATAGTTTGTCCGATCATGGGGCAAAAAATAGGGAAAATCATTCAAATATCAAAAGCCGTTCGGGACAACCTTTTCATTCATTTTGTTAAATTCCTCAGGAGTAGTAGATCCACTCTCTCTTAGAGTTCTCCTTTTGGCTCAGTCCTTACTCTCTCCCAGCTCGCAAGCGTCGTTGGACCGACTCCCCATTCCTTCGCGAACTGCCTGATGCTCAAACCACATGTTCTTCGATATAACGTCTCTTGTTACCAAAGTTTGAAGCCTCTTTGCGAAATAGATCACCGCTGTGCAATTCAAAGAGGGACTATGCACTTTTATCGGTCTCATATGAAACTAAATGATAGCAATCTCGTAGATACAATTTTTGGAACAAGGTTGTATCCATGCGAATTTTTTTCCAATACTGTTTGGATTGTTCGGCGTTGGGGAATGAGCTGTGGAAAAGAATATTATCGCTATGTTAATGCCGTTCGGAAATCACCGTAGCCCTCGAATTATTGAAAGACCTCAATGAAGCCTGATTTTTCCAACCTCGTAATTATTTCACAACTTCTTCTAGCCATGTTGGGTTTGTCCTGCTCAGGAACGCATGTCGTTCTCCCGGGTAAAACTGTCGAAGGGCGTATGCTCTTACCCAATGGGTGGTATATTACTCCTGCGGGAAAACAGATCGAAGTGGGCGATGCGCCGCTGAATTTCGATATCGACCCGGACGGCAATTATGCGATTGTAACAAACAACGGCGAAGGCGATCAAACAGTATGCATCGTCGATGTGAAAAACGGCATGGCGACGCAATCCATTCCTGTCGGTAAATCATGGCTCGGCATTAAATTCTATAATGGCGGAAAGAACTTCGCGCTCTCCGGAGGTAACGATAACCGCATCTGGCTCTATTCTCTCGATCAGGGAAAGGCAGTTCTGGCTGATAGTATCGTTGTCGGCAAACCGTGGCCCAATGAGGGAATCTGGATGGGCGGCATCGATATCGATGAAGCCGCGCATCTTCTCTACGTCACGGGAAAATACGACAGCACGTTTTATTGCTTCGATCTCGCTTCGAAAGAACTCCGCAAGAAAGTCCAGCTGCCCGGAGTGCCCTACACCTGTCTCGTTTCAAAGAAGCATCCGCAGGTCTATCTCTCGCTCTGGGGAGGTTCATCGGTGCTGGTGTTCGATGGCGGGTTGAATACCACGCTCGGCACCATCGTCGTCGGTCCGCATCCCAACGACATGGCGGAGTCTCCCGATGGCAAACGGCTCTATGTTGCGAATGCGAACGAGAACTCCGTTTCGGTTATCGATATTGCTTCCATGAAAGTCACAGAGACCATCGTTTCATCGCTCTTTCCTGATGCGCCGCCGGGATCCACGCCGAACTCAGTTGCTCTGAGTTCTGACGGCAAAACGCTTTATATCGCAAACGCGGATAATAACTATATCGCGGTGATGGATGTGTCAACACAAAGCGGAAGCAGATCGCTTGGATTCATCCCTTCCGGATGGTATCCTTCATGCGTACGGATCAATCACGCGAACGGCGATATCATTATTGCAAACGCAAAGGGCAATTCGTCGTTTCCCAATCCTCATGGTCCGGTGCCGGGGCATAAGGTCGAGCATATGCAGTACATTGGCTCGTTGATGAAAGGGACGCTGGAGATCGTGAAGCAGCCGTCACCCGAAGAATTCCGCGAGTACTCAGCGCACGTGTATGACAACACGCCGTACCGGCGTGATACCGTTGCAAATCAACAGGAGATCGCCAGACTTCTTTCGCCGATCAAGCATGTATTTTACGTCATAAAAGAAAACCGCACCTACGACCAGATACTCGGCGACATGCCGGAGGGCAACGGTGATCCCAGCCTGACATTCTTCGGCGAAAAGGTGACGCCCAACCTTCATGCGCTGGCGCGCCAGTTCGTCCTGCTCGATAACTTTTACGTCGATGCCGAGGTCAGCGCCGACGGCCACAACTGGTCAGATGCCGCCTACGCCTCGGACTATGTGGAAAAGACCTGGCCTACGATGTACGGCGACCGCGGCGGCGATTATGACTTCGGACCGGATGCCCCGATCTCCTCCCCATCGAGCGGATACATTTGGGATAACTGCAAGGCACACAATGTTACGTACCGCGACTATGGTGAAGCGGTGAATGTGCCGGAAAAGGTTGGCGATCCGAACACTGCCACGACCGCGGGCCTTGAAGGCCACGTCTGCCCAGACTACCGCGGGTTTGACCTGGATTACTCCGATCTTGACCGCGAGGCGGTGTGGGAAAAGGAATTCGACGCCTTCGAGCGTGACGGCGAGCTGCCGCAGTTCAATCTTGTGTATTTCCCCAATGACCATACGAACGGCACTGCAAAAGGCAAGGGAACGCCGCGCTCGTTCGCCGCGCAGAACGATTTGGCGGTGGGCAAATTTATCGACAGAATTTCGAAGAGCAAGTACTGGAAGGAATCCGTTGTGTTCATCGTCGAAGACGATGCGCAGAGCGGCTCAGACCACGTGGACGCGCACCGCACAACCGCATTCGTTATCAGTCCGTACACGAAACACCGGTTTGTCGATCACACGATGTACTCCACGAGCGGCCTCCTCGGCACCATCGAGCGCATACTCGGCCTGCCGCCGATGACGCAGTACGACGCAGCAGCAACACCGATGGTGAACTCATTCACTGCCGATGGCGATTTCGCACCGTACAAGTACATCCCTGCACTCATCGATCTCAAGGAACAAAACCTCGCATCCGCGTACGGCGAGAAGGAGAGCGAAGCAATGGACTTCTCCAGGCCGGACGAGATCAACGAGGCGCTCTTGAATGAAATACTCTGGCGCTCAATCAAAGGCGCCGATGCTCCCGTTCCTGCTCCGCGCCACGGTGCATGGGTGATGGTGGAAGACGAGAAGGAAGAGTAAACCGGGCCGTTGTTGTTTTCCCCCTCTGTCCGTCGAGACAGAGATGCATTGCTGATGTTATGGTATGTGTGTCACGGAGTGGTCCGTGACAGCAGGTGTAATCGCGGGACCTCTTCTGAGTCTGGTTCCTCGATTTTGCCATGGGTATGATGCAATTCCATGCCGGAAGTACTTCATGCTAAAGCTGGTGCGGGAGTAGCGAGATGCCGTGATTCACACGGGGAAAAACCAAGCCACAGTGCTGTTTCGTTCAATCGCCGCAAAATAGCAATAAGCAGGCCTTGTCTGCAGGCGTAAAGCTCACACGTCTGCAATCCCCTTCACCCCATTCCTGTTCAACAACCTTGAGATTAGACTGAATTATCGCTATTCTTGTGAATCATGATTGGCACCGTAATTTCCCAGTATGAAATTCTCGAGAGACTCGGCGAAGGCGGGATGTCACAAAGTTACCCACGAGTCCCGATGTATTCGGGGCGAGTGGGAGTAACTTTGAGGATCCCGCTGAAGTCCGCCCTGGCGGATGGAAGCGGGGGGCGATCCCGATGATTGGAAAGACCATTTCTCATTACACGGTACTCGAAAAGCTCGGAGAAGGGGGCATGGGAGTCGTCTATAAAGCCGAGGACACAAAGCTTAAGCGCATGGTCTCGCTGAAATTTCTCCCCGCACATCTTGCTGCTTCGGAACAGGAGAAGACGCGCTTCATGCAGGAAGCACAAGCTGCGGCCGCACTGAATCATCCAAACATCTGTTCTATTATCGACATCCTGGAACATAACGGACAGATGTTTATCGTTATGGAATTTATCGACGGGGAAAATATCAAGAACGTTTGCGGGAAACTTCCCGAACAAACCGCAATCGCGTGCGGCATTCAGATCGGACGCGCGCTGACGCACGCCCATCGGCGAGGCATCGTCCATCGGGACCTCAAGACGGACAATATCATGCTCACCCCCGAAGGCGAGATCAAGATTATGGATTTCGGCCTCGCAAAAATCGAAGGACGTGAACGGTTCACGAAGGTGGGAACGGTCCTCGGCACGGCGGCGTATATGTCTCCCGAACAGACGCGCGGAGAAGAAACCGATCATCGAACGGATCTATTTTCGTTCGGCGTCGTGCTCTTTGAACTTTTCAGTGGTCGACTCCCGTTCCGGGGAGATCATGCAGTCGCTATTTCTTACTCTATAGTCAATGAGGCACCGGCATCCCTCCGATCACTTGTTCCCCATCTTTCACCGGTGCTTGAAGATATCGTTCAGCGATGCCTTGAGAAGGATCCTACGAAGCGTTTTCAGAGTGCCGAGGAGATTGTCAGTCAGCTGCGGAACATCGAGCGCGGCAGCCGCGAACCTTCGGCCGTCGGTCCGAGGCACACCGAGATCGCGCTTAGACAGGTGACGTTTGCTGAAACGGTCGAAGAGTATCCCGCCTGGTCGCCAGACAGCCGGCGGCTTGTTTTCTCCCGTGAGATGAATGGTTTTAAGAAACTCTTCGTGAAGGATCTGACGGGCGGAACGGAGACACAACTCACCTCCGGGTTCGGGGACGACATTCAATCCGTCTGGTCGCCCGATGCCAGGAGAATTTTGTTCGTACGGTCTCGTCGAACCGACGGAAAAATGGAGCCGCGTGACCTCTATTCTTCGTATGACGACGGCGATGTTTGGGGGATTGATCTCGAAGCCGGAAAAGAAACGAAATTGATCGAGAATGCATTCAACCCCGCATATTCGCCGAACGGGGCATGGATTGCCGTCGACGCGTCCTGGGCAGGGCCGCGAAGAATCTGGCTCGTCGACAGTCGGGGCCGGAATCCGCGGCAGGTAACGTCCGATGTCTCGGAGGCAATCCTCCACCTTGCGCCAAAGTGGTCGCCCGATGGAGTGAAGATTATATTTCAGAATGTTGAGCGGGTAAAATTCGATATCCGCATCGTCAATGTGAATTCGGGGAAGATCGATTGGTTGACCGACGATACCATCCAGGATCTCTACCCGGTATGGTCGCCTTCCGGCGCGGAAATTCTTCTTTCCTCATTCCGGAGCGGCGGCGTGAATCTCTGGTCGATTCCCATTGCCGACAATGGATCTGTGGGCCGTGCACGGCAATTGACGATGGGTGCCGGGCAGGATATTCAGGCGGCGGTTTCTCCCGACGGCAAGCGCCTCGTTTACGCGACTCTCCGCCTCAATGCCGATATCTGGCGCCTCCCTGTTTTACCGGAGACGGGGATGCCGACCGGTGCTCCGCAACCGCTCATCACAGGAACCCGCGAAGAAAGCCGCGGCGCATGGTCCCCTGACGGGACGATGATCGCGTTGAATTCTGATCGCTCCGGCGAGATGAACCTGTGGCTTTATGTTCTCGCTGATGGATCGATGCAGCAGTTGACGCACGGAGCAGGCGGAGATTTCCAGCCGAATTGGTCACCCGATGCACGATGGCTGTCGTTCTTTTCGGGACGATCGGGTCGACCAGAAATCTGGCGCGTCGAAATTGCGACCGGTGCGTTGACGCAGCTGACGAAAAATTCTTCATTAAAAATCAACCCGTTTATCTCTCCCGACGGACAGCGCATCGCATATCACTGCGATGAGGCAGGCCGGCTTGAGCCATGGATCATGAATGCGGACGGCAGCGATCAGCAGCGGCTGGCGGAGATGGAAGTGAGCGGGCATTTTATGCGCTGGTCGAAAGATGGGAAGTCTGTCATTGTGCGTTCGCCGAATCCGTCTCGTCCGGGGCTCTGGTCTCTTCCACTCCGTGGCGAAGAACCGAAATTTATCTGTGTCCCGAAAGGCGGTGCACACATCTCACTTTCAAGCGATCACGACCTCGTCATGGATGTCGTTGATCATAAAGAATTGTGGGTTACTCCTGTCAACGGTAACCCGCCGAAACCCGTATTCAAGTTTGACGATCCGCAGGTGCGCATCGATTATCCCGTCTGGTCGCCGGACGGAGCGTGGCTGCTCTTTGACCGCGTCAGACCGCAGGGGGGAAACATCTGGCTGATGGAACACCGCGAATAAATATCTCCAGCGGAGGAACCCGTACTGCCCGGTGACGGAATCATTCTCGCCGCAGGACTCAATCCTTCAATACTCGGGAAGGCCACCGCGGAGGTCGTCCACGGAATTCCATGAAGCATTTTCACTCAACATCACGAACAAGAACCGCTCTCGAATCACATCATTGACGAACACCAGCCCAGAGCAGTTTTAGACTCCTCTCGCTGAGAAATTTGAATGTGTGTTTTCCATCAGGGTGGATTCGAAATTGCATTACCTATCGGGTTGGCTCATCTGAAGAGGAAATGTGATGATGAACTTCGTACCCCGGCCTTCAGCTGATTCTGCGATGATAGTACCACCATGATTATCGACAATCTTCTTGCACACCGGAAGTCCGTACCCGTGTCCGTTCGGTTTCGTCGTAATTTTCTCCGTAAAGAGCTTTTCCTTCACATTCGGGTCAAGGCCGGGACCGTTGTCGGCAACGCTGAGGCGCACTTCCCTCTTTGACTGGTCACATGCGGTCGTGATGGTAATGGTCGCCTGGGGGGCCGCCTCGATCGCATTGTTGACGAGGTTCAACAATACCTGCTGGATCTGATCGCGGTCGGCATTGATTTCAGGAATGCCGTTCTGGAGCTCAAGGACGATTTTTCCGCTCCGGAATTTCTTCAGCAACCTGATAAACAAATGGAACTTACCGATGAGCTCGTTTATCTGCAACGGGGCCAGTTCTGACTTCGGTGTCGAACGAACGAGGAGATTTTCTGCAAACGTCTGTATCCGATTTATGCTTTCCAGAATATCCCCCGAGTACTTTTCAGAATTCTCCGTATCACGCCTCTGAATATACCTCTTCAGACTCTGGGCCTGAAGGTGGGCAATCGTCAGGATGTTATTGAGCTCATGGCTCACTTCTGCCGCCATTTCTCCGCGCAAGGCCATACGCTCCGACCGAATGATGTGGTCATTGGCCTCCTTCAACTCATCATAGGTCTTCTTGAGATTCGAGTAGAGCCTGGCATTCTGGATAGCAATCGCCGCCTGGCCCGCAAGGATCTCAAAGAGCCTCAGGATTTCTCCTTTATTGATAGCATGCAGTGATTTGCTGTCCACATAAATGACCCCGATGGTGGCATCCGGCGTCATCAACGGTGCGCACATGATCGTCTGAAGTTCGAGATCAATAATGCTCTGGCTTGGCTCAAAACGCTCATCGTGCAGTGCATCTTCGATGCAAATCGACTCGCCGGTCCTGAACACATCGTCAAGAACGCTCGTGCTCACCCTGAAATTCCGCGGCTCGACTTCTTTGCCGTCTTTATCGAGACTCATGATCCGCTGCAGATGGTTGTCCGCATCGGCAAGGACGATAAATCCGCGGTCTGCCCGCGTTATCCTGATCGCCTGATCCATAACTAGTGACAAGACATCCGAAAGCACCAGGGACGTATTGATCATTCTGGTAATGTTAAGAATACTCTCGAGGTTTCCGGCCCAGATCAATCCCTGAGATCGCTCGCGGACAGGAGCTCCCGCAGGGAACGTGTCATCCGGTTCTCCGTGCAGGATCTGGTTTTTATGGAGAATTTCCTGAAGCTTCATTTGCTGCGTTCCTTCAGTTGTTTCAAACGATTTTCTGTTTTCTCGAGTTCCGGGCATGCTCCAACTCTTTTGAAGCACACTTTTGCTGACTTAAATGCTGCCACAGCCTCCTTCCACTTTCGCCGGGACTGCTGCATGATGCCAATTTCATAATGCGTCTCTCCCTGATTCAGTCGATTATTGTACTCTTCATTGATCCGGAGACTCGATTGGAAAAAAGTCATCGCCGGATCATACTCCTTCATCTCTCTAAGAATCATCCCCTTCACTTTATAGGCATCCGCGGTCCCTAATCGGTCACTCGTATGCTTGAATTGTTCCAGCGCACTGTTACAAAGTGCCAGGGCAAGAGCATGGTCTCGTGTCTTGAAATGAATCGTTGCCTTTTCGAGTTGAGATATCCCCGCGAGTCGTTGGTCTCCTGTTCTTACGGCAAAGTGGATGCTCTGGTCAAATGACCGGAGTGCCTCCATATATTCTCCCCTGGAAAGATGCGTCATGCCGGTGTTATGATGAATTTCTGCGATTCGGTTGATTTCACCGGTTCTTTCAAAACGCGAGAGTGCTCTCCGGTAATACGCGAATGCCTCATCATAGTCGCCGATTATATTATGGACAACCCCGAGGTTCATGAGAATCACAGCTTCAAGAGACTCCCGTTTCGCCCTCTCAGCACATCCCAGCGCTTTGACGAACTGCCGCTTTGCTCTTGTCAGATCCCCCTGCTCGGCGTCACTGGTCCCCAGAATATTGCTGGTTCTTGCAAGAGCTACGAGGTCCCCGAGTCTGGAAGCCAGATCCCGGGCTGTCCGAAGGTCACGCCCGGATTCTTTCCATCTACCCTGTCTGCTGAAAATATCCCCGCGTTGCAGCAATGCTTCGACGATGAGTTCGTTGCATTTCTGCGCCCGTCCGTAGCTCAGGACATCCGTGAACATCTTCTCGGCCGGGCCGTACTCGGCATGGAGCTTCAGAATGTTGCCGACATCAATGAGCACATTCTGGTATTGCTTGTCCGTGGGGAGAGTATCACGACACATCGTGAGGAGGTGATCAATCGACGTGACGTCGTCCGGATTTTGTTCCGGAGTAAGTGGCGCATACCTTCTCTCGGGACCGGGAAGCTCCTGGAGGACCTGCTTCTCTCTGCGCCTCGCCTTCTTCTGATCTCTCAGATAGCGCGAGGTCAATCCCTTGCCGCAGTGGCGCTCAGCAAGATGCAAAACCTCCTCGTAAATATTTTCACCGACCGCAGTATCCATACTTGCGTGGCGTGCCTTGTCCAACATGCCGGTTAGCGCCCGAACGCATATCTCGAAAAGTGCGCGATCGCGGCACCTTTCATATCGACGATGCCGAGGACCGGGACAACGGTCAAGTTTGCGCACGAAATTCTCTCGAAGTTCCCGTCGTCGCTCACATAATAAAATGCAGTCAGCCATGTCAGAGACAAAAGTGAACTCACTTTAAAATCGAGCCGCGCGGGAGTTCTGAAAACAAGCCCCTCCGGCTTAAAATTTACACCGGCGTCGGCAGTGTCCAACGTCGCCGTTACGACAAGCGGTCGATCAACGGCTCCGGCAGGGACTGTGAATGAAAGAGACCGCGTGCACGTGGTTCCGAGGACGGTTCTATACGAGCTCTCAAGCGTGATGGTTGTGTTCGACCATGGTGTGACTAATGCGCTCTTGGAGACTACGGTATTCTTGCCATCTCCCCGCGGAAGCGGAATCAGGTTCACAATTGGCGCCAGAAGATTGGACACGACACCTTGCCGGGATTGCACCTGCATGTCACTTGTGGAAATGGCTGTGGGCGGATTCGCTTGCTCGCATCCCGCCAGCACGAGCAGGGCCACCAGAGCTGCAAGGCCCGCAAGAACGATTTTACGATTTTTCATTTGAACCTCTTACATTGATGAAATGATTTTCTTCAGATCTATTGCAAGGGATGTGCCAATCCGGAAAGGCCTGAAAACTTTCCTCACGGGGAGTTTTTGGCGTGGGAGAATCGCACGACAAATCGAAATTGCACGATCCTCTGTGATTCGGATCAAGAATCATGAAGGCGGGCGAAATTGCAACCCGTACGGGGATTGGAGATGCTCGGTTTGGTGTGACCACCGGCAAGAAATGTAACGAGTCGTTACAACAGGATGGTCAAGAACGCCTTACGCGGCATGTTCCGCTTTTAGAATGCGATCAAGTCGTGGCCGGGATATCCGCATAATGTATGCTGCTTTGCTCTTGTTCCCGCCAACCCGATCGAGCACTTTGAGTGCAAATTCCCTCTGCACATCTTCGAGATCAGCCATTTCCAGCGGAATACTCAGGACAAACACATCGTTTGGACGGTGAGATTTTGGCTGATCACCGCGTTCTGCTCCATCTGCGGGTTCAAGAAACCCGAAATCCCTGCCGCGGAGGATTTCCGTTTCTTCGAGCAAGACTGCCCGCTCGATTGTGTGCTTCAGTTCACGCACATTGCCATCCCAATGCTGGCTCTGCAGGATCTCGAGCGCCTCCGGGGCGATACCGCAAACTCTCTTATTGTAGAGCGGATTGAACGTGTGAAGGAACGAATCGATCAAAAGCGGAATGTCTTCGCGTCTTTCTCTGAGAGGAGGAATCTCCAGCGGGATAATCTTCAACCGGTGATAGAGATCTTTTCGAAACTGGCCGGATTTCATTTTCGCCGTGAGATCGCCGCTCGTGGCGGCGATAATCCTTGCCTTCACAGGAATGTCCTTTAATCCCCCGAGCCGGCGCATCGTCCTGCTCTCGATGACCTTCAGGAGCTTCGACTGCATCGCCAGGGAGATATCTGCGATCTCATCAAGAAAAATCGTCCCATCCTGAGCAAGCTCAAAGAGACCGACCTTTTTCTCCCGTGCGTCGGTGAACGCACCCTTCTCATAGCCGAACAGCTCCGATTCGAGGAGATTTTCGGGTAATGCCGAGCATCCGATGTCCACGAAGGGCGAACTATTGGTCTTCCCGTTGTAATGAATCGCACGGGCAAGGAGTTCTTTGCCTGTGCCGGTCTCCCCGGTAATAAGCACGGTAAGTCTCGAGTTGTCAATTACCTTCTTGGCGCGTTCCAGCACCTGTTGAAGCGTCACAGACGTGCCAATTATCTGATCAAAATTGTATGCTTTCCGCTGAAGCTCCAGAAACCGCTGTTGCGCATTTCCGCTGCGCCAGAGCTCAAGAAGTCCCTCCACCTTGTCGCTCAATTGCTTGGCATCTCCGGGAAGACCGAAGTAGCCGCTGGCTCCCAGGCTCATTGCTTCCGCCGCCTGCCTATGGTTTGCCGAGGATGACACGACGTACACAGTGACGTTGCTGAACTGGAGATGGAATGTCGCCAGCATGTCGAGAAGCAGTGTTTTTTCAAATGAGGAATCAATGACCGCGAGTTGCGGCTCTGCGAAGATCGCCCGGCTCATCAAAAACCGTGGCGAGGATGTGAACTGGACATGAAGATCTGCTCCGTGAACGAGCGCCGGTCTAACCAGATCGGCAACTTCCTTCTTGACACAGAGAAGAACCTTGAATTTGTCTTCGTGCACTTTCATAACGGTACCACTCCTTCGTGTGGTGCCGACAATGCCCTCAGCACCGTCGACATGGCTCTTGCCCTGCATTCTGATGATAGATATCGCTCACGCAATGATTCATCAACGAAGGCGGATGCAAAATATTCCAAAATGGCCTTCGTTGCGTGGTAGTACTCCAGCGCCTTTTCGGCGTTCCCGCGCTGTTGGAACTCTGCACCCAGTTCGAGGGAGATTTTCCAGGTGAGTTCCGAGACATTTGCATTCTCGATATACGTCATCCCGCGCTTGAAGTGGACCAGAGGGTGTTCAAGGGCGAGTTCCGGACACATGCGCGCGATCTTCCCAAGCACATATTCACGTTCCGCCCGGAGGTCTGGAGAGAGTGAAAAATGATGGTCGGCCGTATCAGTAAGAAGACCAAGCAAGAGTGCACAACGGTGGTCGGCCAGATAGATCTCCGCTCTTTTCAATCGAATCTGCGCAATCCGTTGTTCGGGTTTTTCAATTCCACCAGTGAACGCGTCTTTGACGGAAAGAAACCCCTTTTCCGAGGAGGTGAACAAATCCAGCGCAGCGTCCATCTCACCAGTCGAAGCGGCGTACATGGCTTCGAGATAGATGCGGAAGGGATCGAGCGAGGAGAGTCCAAATTCACGTGCGACCCCGGAGGCCTTATCCAGAGAGTTGCGGGCGCTGTCGAGGTCACCAATGACCATAAACACCAGAGTAAGTTCCAGCAATGTTTGGCCGATGCCGAGGGAACCCTGCATTTCATCGTATACTAGGAGTGCTTGCTGCCATGCACGAACTGCCCGCTCGAGATTCCCTTCGGCAAACTCCAGTTCGCCGATATTTGTCTGTGAATACGCGATGCCACTCTTCTGCTGCAGCTCAGTGAAAATCTCCTTGGCGCTATCATACCTCATTCTCGCGTCCCGGAATTCGCCAAGCTTGAAATGGGCAATGCCAATATTATTAAGGAGCATCCCCTGTTGGTGCAGTTTTGAGGCATCACTGAGCGCAGCTTCCAGCGCATGATTCCACGATTCAAGAGCCCCTCTGGTTTCTCCCATTGCGCTGAGAACGTTCCCCCTATTGTTGAGCGCAGTAATGACCTTATCGGTGTTGTTCGCTTCCGAGTAAATACGATACGCGCGGCTGAAGGCCTCAAACGACTCGTGCAGGTGTCCCTTATAGAAGTGAGCAATCCCCATGTCATTTTCTACGAGGGCGAGCTGCTGGCGATCGGCAAACCCCGATGCAAGCTTCCGCTGTTCCGCACCCAGTGTCAGAGCATCATCAAAAAATCCCTCATCCGTTTTTAGTGCAATAAGCTCCTGGCGCACTTCAAAAAGGTCATCTCCATTCAGCCCGCCGACCAGGAGACCTTCGAGGGTCTCGACCGCTCTACTGTTCTCACCGAGGCGGGCATATGCCTTTCCGAGTTCCTTCGCGGCAAGCACCCGTTCCTTGATGGTTGCGTCACCTCTTGCAAGGAGTGCGTTCCACAGCTTGGCGGCCTTTGCATCTTCGCCGGCAAGCCGATACGATTGGGCTTCTTTCAATCGCAATGCAGAAGGCGCGTTTCCATGAAGAGCGGCGCATGCCTTCGTGTACATTGCGGAAGCTTCCGAAAAACTTCCAGCTCTTGATGCTTCGTCCGCCACCTGTTCATAACGCGCTCCTGCCATTTCCTGATGGCCCGAAAGCTCATGATGACGCGCCAGATCACATAACTCTTCCGACGACCACTCATCGGACAATTCTTCCCACGACCTGGAGATGGATTCATGAAGCTGTGCTCGCCGCTCCCGGCTCATACCAGAATTGTAGAGGTGACATTTTAGAGCCTCTTGTCGTATGGCAAACCGATTACCTTCACAAATCACGATACACCCTCGCTTCCGGAGTGACTCCAACAACTCGATCAGCTTCACCTGTTCAAACGGCGTAATCTGGATCAGCAACTCATCCATCGCCGGGGTGCGGAAACATGATAAGACTTCAAGGAGTTCACGCTCTTCCGGGTTGAGCGAGCTCACGATGTGCCCGATGTATCCTTGCAACTCATGATCAACGAGGGACTCCATCGACGCGGCCTCCCGCTCGAAGTAGCCCGGATCGCGGAGCATCCGGAGCGGAATTGCATTGACCATCGACCGGACCGCAACATTGGTAGCGTCGGGGTTTCCACCATAATTGTCGCACAATTGCCGGAGAAATGAATGGGAGACGGTTTTTTCTCCAAAGGCCACCTCGAACATCTTTTCAAGAGTCTCTTCCGGGAGCTCGCCAGACACGAACACGGCGTGTTCCAATTCATCCGAGATGCCGTTTCTGCTGTTCGCGACTCCGCAGACCGAGAGATTGATCAGGTGATGTTTAATCCTCACCTCATGTCTGGTCGAACCGAATTGCGAAAGAACATCCCATGCGGAATTTCCCCGCGTGTTCGGATCTCTGCTGAGCAGCCTTTGCACAATTCCCGGAAGAATGGATGATCCCACGAAGAACGGCTGAAGCGGAGGTGGTTCGGCTTGGAGCGCATTCTTCAACGCGTCGAGCGGTGTTTCCGCCTGGTATGGAAGCTGGTTGCTCAAGAGCCGGTAGACACTTGCACCGAGAGAATAGAGATCGACCCGTACATCCGCACGATTCCCCTGCAGGAGTTCGGGGGCAATATATCCGATAGTTCCCCGGATCGATGAAAGAACATCGGACGCCGTATTGGATAATCCCTCGCTTGCAGCAGCTTTCGAGCTAAATCCGAAATCAGCGAGTTTAATACTGAGGGAAAATCCATGCGTCTCGTCCTCCTCTCGGTTTGGAAGGATGAAAATATTCTCCGGCTTGATGTCAAAATGAATGATCCCGTTCCGATGCACACTATCCAGGGCAAAGAGTATCTGGATGAGAACCTCTTCCAGCAAATTCATTTTCTGTTCATCGAGTGCACGCGCACCAAAATATTCCAGAGCATTGGAAGCGCCCTGCAGATACTCCATCGTAAAGAAATGGCGATGGTCAAATTCCATGAGCCCGTCGGAGCGCACGATCTGACCGCATTCATACACCCTCACCAGATTTGGATGATTGAATGAACTCAGGAGGTTGAACTCATGCCGATTTCCGTCGATATCGACACCCCTCCCGGATTTGATGACCTTCATGGCAACCTGAGCGCTGCGCTCCCGATCGAAGACAAGATAGACATCACCTGAGCTGCCTGATCCCAGTGTTCTGATCACATCATATCTGTCATTGATCATATCTCCGCCCCTCCCGGAGGAATACTTCCGGCCTCCGATTGCTCCTTGATGTATTCCGCAAAGCGGTTAGTCAAGAAGACGATCAGCGTCAGAACGATCCCGGGGAAGATCCCCACCCACCATCCACGATCAAAGTACGCGAGAGATTCTCCGATCATATTCCCCAGACTGGGAGTGGGCGGCTGTACACCGAGGCCAAGAAAGCTCAGTGAAGCTTCCGCGAGCACCACGTTGCCGAGTTGCAGGGCGGATGAGACCACGACCGTCGGGAGTATATTCGGCAAAATGTGATCCAGGATGATACGCCAGTCCGGACATCCGAGCATCCGGGCCGCCAGGACAAATTCCCTGTCGCGAAGATGTAGAACTTCCCCCCGCACCAGGCGAGCAACAGACATCCAGCCGGTTCCGGCAAGGACAAGAATCAGAAGTGTCACGGAATTTCCGAAGAACGCAACGATAACAATGACGAGAAAGATCGCCGGAATGGAAAGGAAGAGATCTACGATCCGCATGAGCAGATGGTCAAGCAGACCGTTGCGCGACATGCCCGCGGCGATCCCTATTACAACGCCTGCGAACAGCGATAGAACCATCGCACCCATTCCGATAAGGAGGGAAATCCTGAGAGCATAGAGAAGGCGGCTCAAGACATCTCTTCCCAGATTGTCGGTGCCGAGCAGGAACATTGCGTTGTGAGGTTTAAATCGGCCCGACAGGGTGCTTATCGCGCCGCTCCCGCTGGTCTGCATTTCGGAAGAATCATTGCGCAGGAAACCGCTCCCAAGCGGAACGACGAGCCGTGATGTCCGCAGATCCGCTTGTGCATCGGGATCATACGGTGCCGCGAGGGGCGCAGCGATCGAGATGAGGAAAAAGCAGAGTATGATCCATGATCTCTGCCGCGATCTGAACAATCCGGACACGTTCATCCTTCTACCCTCACTCTCGGATCGACGAGTATGTACAGGAGGTCAGCGACAAGATTTCCAATGATGACGACACCGCCCGCGACTACCGTACAACCCATCACAAGCGGATAATCGCGGCTGCCAATCGCCATAAGCGTCAACCGCCCCATTCCAGGCCACGAAAAAATGGTTTCTGTAACAAGGGCACCTGTTAACAGTGTGCCCAGCTCCAAACCAAAAAATGTAATGAGAGGAACTGCGGCATTGGGAAATTCGTAAGAGCAAAACAGTCGCTTCTCGGAGATGCCATAACTCCGGGCGAACAAGAGATACTCCTCGTTCTGAAGTTTGGTAAGATTCGCCGTGAAATACCGTGTAATGATCGCACTTCCGGGAATTGCAATCGTGAGTGCCGGCAGCACGATATGCTTCGCAAGATCGGCGAGCCGGACTGCAAGCGGGAAATCTTCCGCACCGATCGAATACATTTGAGATGAGGGGAGGATACCAAGCACAAACGAGCAGACTCCGACAAGCATCACTCCAATCCAAAACGTCGGAATGGTGCAAACCAACAAGCTTGCATGGGAAACGATTCTCTCCGCGGCCTTTCGTTGGCGCCGGATTGCCACAAGACTCAGCATTATTCCGATCACAAACTCGACGGCAATTGCGACCGACGCAAGAAGGATCGTGTTGGGGAGAAAGCTGGCGATGAGTTCTCCAACCGGCCGGCCATGACTGATCGAATTTCCGAAATCCCCCCTGAGACAGTTTCGGACCCAGACGAAATACTGGACCAATATCGGCTTGTCGAGTCCGAACTGCGCGCGTGTTACCTCGGCAACCGACGGAGATATCGTCGGTGAAAACATCGATGACAACGGGTCCCCGGGGGCAAGGTGTGCGATGAAGAACACAATGGTAATCACTGAGGCAACAAGCAGCATGCTCATGCCCACCCTGCGCAGGGTAAATCTCAATATCTTCTCCCAGTCCAGGTTCATTCACCCCATCCGGCGGATAATTTTCCCCCGACCGCCTTCACCGCAGGTACCAGTCCCCGGCATGATAGGATATTCCAAGCACACCGATGTTCGTACCTTGCAGACGGTTGTTAATGGCAACAAGGTCATTCAGCCAGTACAGAAACGTGCACGGTTGTTCCTCCTGGAGTATGACCTGAAATTCCTTCCATGCCCCCGCGTGATCTGTTTCCTTTTTCACGTGCCTCGCCCCCTCGAGGATTTCTTCGATTCGGGCATTCTGAAAACCAGTCAGGTTGAATCGTGCCTTGGAAAGATCGCTTCCCCAGAGTTCATCAAGCTGCATTTGAAGCGGCACATTGAATCCCGCGATTGCCGCATCGAATTTTCTATCCATAAGATCGCTCCAGAATGTGGCACGATCGAGTTGCTCGATATTCACCTCGATTTTTAACGTCCGTAACTGATTCTGGATAATAGTTGCCATCATCTGCCTGAGTTCATTGCCGGCAGGGATTTTCAGAACGAATGAAAATTTCTTACCTCCTTTTTCAAGAGTTTCCCTGCCTTCAACATCCTTCCAACCTGCTTCCGACAGCAGCTCCTTCGCTCTCAGGAGATCGAACGGGAGCGGCTTGAGCGTGTCGTTGAATGCCCACCGGAAAAGAGGAGAAACCGGACCAATTGCTTCCCTGCCGAAGGATTTCAAGTACGAATCGACAATTTCACCCCTGTTAATTGCCATCGTCAATGCCCGCCGTACTTTCACATCGCCAAAAAGTGGATTCGGCTTTATCGTTTTCCCCTTTGAAGAGGTATAGACCGCCGGGTCGATGTTATTCCAATTGACCGCATCATAGAATCGCTCACCCAAGGGAATAATGCTAAACCGGGAATTCGACTCCTGAACCTTCGGAACATCATCAATGTCCAGGTACGGAAGAACATCCAGTTCACCCGACAAAAATTGCATCAATCGTGTATGATAGTCAGGAATAACCCTGTAGATCAGTTGGGTCAATTTTGCAGGTGCCGGCAGAGTTGAGGTGCCATTTGACACAAGCACGACCTGCTGCATCGGCAGCCACTCTTTAAGCCTGAACGGGCCGCAGCTTAAAGGACGATGATTGGTGGAATCATCATGAAGTGCTGCGCCTCCCCGGTGAGACGCGAAAATGTGTGAGGGCAGGATCGGAAGCCCGGCATCAAAGAGCTGTCCGGGATAGACTCTTTCAAAGTGGAAGATAACGGTCGTATCATCAATAATTTGCACGGCATCCTTGATGTTCAGGAAGCCGTCTTTTGATCTTCGCAAACCGTCGACCGAAGATTGACGAACGCTCGCTACCGCCGTATCGGCGTAAAGCTGATAGGAAAATTGGACATCCTGTGCTGTTACATCTGCCCCATCCTCCCATTTTACGCCGGATTTGAGATGAAAGCGTATGTCCTTATCGCCGTTTTCAAATCCCCAGGAATTTGCGAGAAGTGGATGGTATTCAAGAACTCCTTCCTCCTTGTTGAAACTGGAGCTCATCAGGCCTGGATAGAAGAGATCATTCAGCTCACCGGCTGTGACGTCTTCTGCAAAGAGAGGATTGAAGCTGTCAATATCTCCCTCAATGCCAACAACAGCATAGGTCCGCGGTGAAGTGGTTGCCTCCTCTCCCTTCTTCCGAACA
>Ga0335079_10001559_pt1 | contig 26178 bp, 22 predicted proteins | sample Lox_Sample_33_FD_206719 | JGI IMG/M metagenome (GOLD analysis project Ga0335079, IMG submission 206719) | Soil microbial communities from Loxahatchee National Wildlife Refuge, Florida, United States - Lox_Sample_3.3 | ecosystem: Environmental > Terrestrial > Soil > Wetlands | place: USA...
ATTACAATCCGGCATTCGCATTCGGCTGTATTTAGGCAGCGTCTTACGGCGTCGCCATTGTGGATGACCCCAGTGCCTGTTGGGGTGGCCGGCATATCCCGTCGACCGGTTTCAGCCCGGACCGCAGCAGATCCCGGCCGGTCAGGCGGCGGGCCGAACCGCGAATGCCTCGCGATCGTGTCGGCAGATCGTCTGGATCGCGGCCCGCGCGGAGAGGAGGCCGGAGGGCAGGCCCCCGCCCGGTAGGACCCATTGGCCGGCCATCACGAACTGGCCGAGGCGCGGCAGCGTCCGTGGAAGCGGCCGGAATCCCGTCGCCGGGGTCGGAATCCATCCTTCCATGCTGCCGTGCCAGTTACTCGTGTAGCGCGTGATGGTTGCGGGTGTCGCGACGTCGGTGACTTCGATCGCCTCGCCAGTTCCGGGAGCGACGCGCTCGAGCACCGCCCGGATCGCATCCGCAACGCGCTCCTTCTCGGTGCGATAGGCGCTCGGGTCCTTGAGGCGCAGTTCGCTCCAGTAGGCGTGCGCCCGGGTCGGAAGCACGCAGGTGACGGCGGTCTTTCCCGCCGGCGCGAACGTCGGGTCGTAGTTGAAGATCCGAAATGACACCTGCGAGAGGCGAGTCGCCGGGTCGATGGCGATCGGATCCGTCAGCACGCGCGTCAGGAAACCCGGCTGGTCGGCGAGCTCGCGCGCGACACCGAACGACACCTGAAGGTACGACGGAAACGGCGTGAGTTCCGAATAGGCGCGCTCCACGGCGGCTCCGGCGTAGCGTCCCGCCAGCAGTTCATAGATCGTCTCGTGCCCATCGGCCGCCGAGACCACCCAGTCGGCGAACTCGGTCTGTCCGCCGGCGAGGCCCACGCCCACGGCGGTGTCGCGCTCGACGAGAACGCTCTGCACCCGGGTGCCCGCGCGGATCCGGCCGCCGAGGCGTTGTAGGTTGCCCGCGAGCGCCGAGATCACCGCCTTGGATCCGCCGATCGGATAGCCGGCATTGCCGCTTGCCATCCAGCCGAGGGAGAAGATGACGGCCAGGACGGACATTGCCCCGGTCTCGCCCGAGTCGAAGAAGCTGCGAAGCAGCGGATAGGAGAAACGCTGGCCGTAGGCGGCGCTGCTGAAGCTCGACCAGTGGCGCAGCGCCGCCAGCTCCGGGAGCGCGCGCAGGAGTTCGCGCAGCTGGTGGTGCCACGCTTCGCTAAAGTCCGGGAGGTCGATCTTCTGGAAGCGCCGGATGGCCGAGACGAGGCGCTGAATCTCGGCGGCGTCCCGCGGTGCCTTCGTCGTCAGTTCCCGCTCGAGCCGCGCGATGTCGGCGTAGATGTGAAGACGCTCGCCGCGGTCGGATTCGAGCCTCACGAACTCCTCTGGATTCACGAACGTCAGGCGATCGATATCGAAAACCTCGCTCCACCGATCATGCAAGAGCGAACCGGGCTTCGAACCGAGCAGCCAGTGCAGACACGTTTCGAACGTGTAGCCGCCGCGTTTCCAGCTGGTCGCGAGTCCGCCGACCGAATCGTGCTGCTCAAGCACTTCGACGTCGTAACCGCAGCGGCGTGCGTACACCGCGGCGCACAGGCCCGCGATTCCGCCGCCGATGATCAGGATCTTGCCCGGGCCGGGATTCATCTGCGCCGCTCCCTGCGAAGCTCGCCTCGCGTCTGGTGGCGCCCGCGTCCGCTGCTCGCGCCACCTTCGGCAAATGAAATCTCAGTTCTGTCCGCCATTCAATTCGCAGAAATCGCAGCCGAGACGCGAAGCTCCCGTGAGGCGTCCGAGACTCATCCAGCGGCTGTTGGCGTGCGGCGCACCGATCCGGTGCGGAAATCATCCAACGTCCGCGGCGCTGTCGCATGTCGGACTGCGTGGCCGAGGACCGCGCATCGTCATTTCAATGAATGGCGAGCGCGCGACACGCACCGGCTGGCGCGACGTCGAAGGAAGTTTCGAATGGCCCGCGCCTTTGCGGCGGGGCCGTCACGCTCCCGCTGCGCCTTGCGGCGCAGCGGGAGGAGGGGCACTGAATGCCCTCAGAACGTGAAGCGGAAACCCGCCGTCGGATTGATCTCGTTCGTGTACAGGTAGCCGTTCGCGAGGCCGCCCTTGATCGTCGAGTACATCGCGCCGGTGTACGCGTCGAAACGCTTCGTGACCTTCCACACGAGGTCGGTCGAATACGCGTTCAGGAGGCCACTGCACTGCGCCGAGCGCGTGTCGTTGCAGCCGGCGTTCGCGCCGGACGCGAAGGCACTCTGCTCCTGCCGGTACCAGGCGACCGTCCAGTCGACCGACGGGCTCACCGGGTACTTGAGGCCCACCCAGGTGAACTGGAAGATCTTGTTCTGGCCCGCCGGGATCGAGGCGTTGTTAACGTACGCGAGCACGTAGCCGCCGATCGTGTAGGTGCCGGCCGGCAGCGGCGTGTCCGGGTTCTGGAACTGGATGTGCTCGTACGAGGCGAACAGCTTCGCCTTGCCCCAGTTCCACTGCGTCATCACCGCATAGGTCGTGTTGTCGGTAATCGTGCCCGACAGCGACTTGTCCATCGCGTTGCCGCCGCCGCCGGCGACGGTGCAAGGTGCTGCGGCGCCTGCGACGACCGTGTACGGGCAATTGAGCGTCGTGACCTGCGCGGCGCTCAGCGACGCCGCCGCGATCGCCTGCTCCTTCTTCGCATAGATGACGTCGAAGCTTCCGACCGGGTACGAACCGCCGAGGACCAGCTGCCAGGCGTTGCCCGCCGTGCCGCTGCTGCCGTTGAACTGGTACTGAACGCCGGCGTGCAGCGCGCCGAACTGCGCGTTCCACTTGATCGAGTTGTCGAGGCGCCGGTCCTCGGTGTCGCCGCCGCCGCCGGCGGTGCCCGAGATGCCGATCACCGAGAACGCCTGCGAGGCCGCCATCGGGTCGTACTTGGCGATGCCGTCGGCCAGTAGGCCATTCTGACGGCCCCAGGTGATCGTGCCGAAGTCCTTGTTGGTCAGTCCGACATACGCGGCGCTGTTGAAGAGCTCACCGTCCACGCTCGAGTCGGCGCCGGTCGTGTAGGTGCAGCTGCCGACGCCGTTCGTGTAGCTGCAGGGCCGGCCGTTGTTGACCGTCAGCGACTTCAGCGCGTCGCTGATGTTGCCCGAGAGCGGGTTGATCGCCGTCTGGAGCCTGAAGAGGCCTGACCAGCCGTTGATCAGCTCCTTCTGGCCGGACAGAGTGATATTCGACTGGCTGAGGTTGTTCTCAGAAGCCGTGAACACGCTGCGCGTGTTGTATTTCTGGATGTACGAGTAGAGGCCGCCGCCGAAGTAGTCGCTGAGCGGCGCCGCGTGGTTCGCGTACGTGGCGCCGACGTCGAGGATGCCCGACAGCGTGATGCCGTACATGCTGATGGCGCCGTCGGTCGGTGCCTTCGCGGGAGCTGCGGCAGCGGCGGGCGCTGCGGCCGGCGCGGGCGCGGCCTGCGCCTGTTGCGCCTGCTGCTTCGCCATCGCGTCGATCTTCTGCTGCATCTCCTGGACCTGCTTCTTCAGCGCGTCGAGTTCGGAGTCGGCGAGCGCAGTGCTGGACGCGGCCAGGGTGAGTGCCGCGACGACGGCCGCGGACAGCAGCGTCGTTCTCCGGCCGCTCGCGCCGGACGTCACCCCGTGGTTCTTAGAATTCAGCATCTTCATAGCTCCCGATGAAGTAGTGGATCAATTGGCAGACCGATGCCTGGGTTCGGCCGGCATGCAGGCCCGCAACACTAGCACTGGCTGCGATGCAGCGCGATTTTCATCCGTTGTTGCGTCTACGCAACACTCGAAATTATCCCAGCGCGAAGTCTGGGCGGCGGATATTGCGAATGCGTGACAATGTCCCCACGAATTGCGCACGGTCCCGTTCGGGCGTCCGTACCCTGACACCGGTCATAAGCGGCGTATATAGTGCCTTCGTCTAAGACTTCCGGTGCCTGCCGCGCATGGACGTGACGAATCTCGGTCCGCACATTTCCCGCCGCTTCAATGAGGACCTGGAGGGCGTGCGCAGCCGGGTGCTGCAGATGGGCGGCTTCGTCGAGCAGCAGCTCTCCAAGGGCGTCGCCGCGCTCGTGGAGGCGAACAGCCAGCTCGGCGAGGAGGTCGCGCGCGGCGACCACAAGGTCAACGAGATGGAGGTCTCGATCGACGAGGAGTGCAGTCGCATCCTCGCGACGCGCAACCCCGCGGCCTTCGACCTGCGCATGATCGTCGCGATCATCAAGACGATCACCGACCTCGAGCGCATCGGCGATGAGGCGGAGAAGATCGGCTACATCGCTTCCCGGCTGGCGACGATGGAGCGCCCTGCCGACCGCTACCGCGAGATCAAGCACCTCGGCCGGCTCGCGCAGCAGATGGCGCACGATGCGCTCGATGCGTTCGCGCGCCTCGACGCCGACGCGGCACTCAAGATCTGCCGCGAGGACCGCGTGCTCGATGATGAGTTCGAGGCGATCCAGCGCCAGTGCATCACGTTCATGATGGAAGACCCGCGCACGATCCGCCGCGCGCTCGACGTGCTGTGGGTCGCGCGCGCGCTCGAGCGCATCGGCGATCACGCCAAGAACATCTGCGAGTACGTCGTCTACATGGTGCACGGCAAGGACATCCGCCACACCTCGCTCGACGACGTCGAGCGCGAACTGCGAGCCACGGGCCGCAGCTGATGTCGATCAACCTCGGCTCGTTCGGCGTCACGCGACGCCAGGTCAACCTGCTGGGCGCGCTGGCCTGCGCGACGATGATGGGCTTTGCGCTGTTCGCGCAGTACGGCCTGCATCTGCAGCCCTGCAACATGTGCGTGCTGCAGCGCATTGCCGTCATCGCGCTCGGTCTGGTGTTCCTGACCGCGGCGCTCCACAACCCGGGGCCCGTCGGCGCGCACCTCTACGCGCTGCCGCTCGCGATCGTCGGCGGCGCGGCGGTTGCGGTGTCGGCGCGCCACATCTGGATGTCGATGCAGCCGCCCGGGAGCCTGCCGTCCTGTGGCGCGGATTTCTACACGATGATCGACATGCTGCCGATCACCGAGGTCATCACCAAGATCTGGAACGGCGGCGGCGAGTGCCAGCTTGTGTTGTGGCGCTTCCTTGGCCTCTCGATGCAGACCTGGGTGCTGATCGGGACCGGCAGCCTCGGAGTTGCCGGCGTCGCGGCGGCGCTCTTGCCCGATCGCGCGCCGGCTCCGAAGGGCTGACGCGCCGGCTGTGAGCCTTCAGTCCGTCGGTGCGGCGTCAACGCCGTAGTCGACGGCGTGCAGCGCGACGGACGGGCCGTTCATGCCGTCGCGTCCCGTCAGACGCTGCAGCAAGAACGCCTCGAGTCGCTGCAGTCCCACGCGCAGCTCCTGCACGGCCTCGAGATACGCCCCGAGCATCTCGCGCTGACTCGCTGCGTCGCACGCGGTCAACGCGCCCGCGAGCACGCGATCGGTACCCTGCAGGTCGCGCAGCAGGACGGTGACGCGGCGCTGGTGCTGTTGAAGCGCGATGCGCGCGCGCGCGCTCAGCGGCGAAATCGTGGATGTGACGGCCGGCGCGTCCACCGGCACGAGGCGCTCAATCGCCATGGACTGCCCCCTGTGCGGTCCGTTTCGTTGCGCTGTCGGTCGCGCGGATGTTCAGTGTCGCAGCCGATTGCTGCGCGCGCGTGACCGGAGCATGGCGATCACAAGGGCGAGGCGCCGCACCGCACGTGTCCGACGATTGTCGCGCAGGCGCTATGCGACGAGATTCTCGAGCACCGCGAGGTAGGCGCGCTCGAGCCGCTCGATGTCGGCGACCCTCACGTGCTCATTGACCTGGTGAATGGTGCGGTTGACGACGCCGAGCTCGATGACCTCGGCGCCGAGCGGCGCGATGAAGCGTCCGTCGGAAGTTCCGCCGCCCGTCGAGAGCTTAGGGACCGACCCCGTGACCGCGCGCACCGCCTCGCTCACCGACTCCGACAGGCGCCCGGGCGGCGTGTAGAACGGCAGGCCCGAGACGAACCACTCGAGCGAATAGCGGACCTGGTGGCGGTCGAGAATCTCGAGCACCGTGCGCTGCAGGCTCTCGACGGTCTGCACCGGGGAGAAGCGCAGGTTGAAGCGCACCTTGAGCTCGCCGGGTATGACGTTCGGCGCGCCCGTGCCGGCGTTGAAGTTGGACACCTGAAACGTCGTCGGCTCGAAGTGCTCGTTGCCGGAGTCCCAGCGCCGCGCACAGAGCTCGGCGAGCGCCGGCGCAAAGCGGTGCACCGGGTTCTCGGCGCGGTGCGGGTAGGCGACGTGACCCTGCACGCCGTGCACCGTCAGCCGCCCGCTCAGCGACCCGCGGCGTCCGATCTTCACGGTGTCGCCGAACTCGGCCTCGCTCGAAGGCTCGCCGACGAGGCACCAGTCGATGCGCTCGGCACGCGCCTTCAGGTGCTCGGCGACCCGCCGCGTGCCATCGACCGACGGCCCTTCCTCATCGCTCGTGATCAGGTAGGCGATGCGCCCGGCGTGCTTCGGGCACCGGGCGACGAATGCCTCGGTCGCGGTGATCATCGCGGCAAGACCGCTCTTCATGTCCGCTGCGCCGCGGCCGTACAGGAGTCCGTCGCGGATCACCGGCACGAAGGGCTCCGAGGACCACGCCTCGAGCGGACCCGCCGGCACGACGTCGGTGTGGCCGGCGAAGCAGAAGGTCGCGCCGTTTGCTGGTCCGCGCGTCGCCCAGAAATTCTCGACGGGTCCGAAGGGCAGGCGCTCGATCTGAAAGCCCAGGCGCTCGAGGCGCGCGGTCATGAGGCTCTGGCAGCCGCCGTCCTCGGGGCTCACCGAGGGTCGGCGAATCAACTCTTCGGTGAGCGCAAGCACGTCCGACATCAAGCACCTCGACGAGCCGAGACCGCGCCCTCAAAGCAAGGCGCACTCACACGAAAAATCGCCATGCGGGCAAACCCCGCCGCGCTTTCGTTTCTGGAAAACTAGCACACAAACATTGGCTTACGACTGTAATCTCAATGACATGCAATGTCCGCTGAAACAAATCCTTCATAATTGTCGGTGATAATTCCGAGCATATTCGAGCCCCCGCCGAACAATACGAAGGCGGACGTATCGGGTGGCCGTCAAACGGGGGGCGACCACCCCAGTGTAGACCGAGCGAACCGACTGCCAACGGGCTTGCATGCAGACCTCTTGGATCATCATCAGCGTCCTGGTGCTCGGTACCTTCGCCTACCGCCTCGGACGCCGTCGGTCGCTGATCGTCGCGGGCGGGCCGTCCGGCATCCGCAACCTCCATTCGCTGCCGGGCTACTACGGCCTGCTGACGGCACTGTGGTGCGCGCTGCCCGCGCTCGTGGTGCTCGGCGCCTGGCACCTCGTTGACCAGCGCCTGATCGTCGAGACGGTGCTCGCGCACATGCCGGGGTCGGTCGCGGACCTGCCGGCCGACCAGAAGGGGCTCCTGCTCAACGACATCCGCAACGTCGTGCAGGGCAACGTGCCGGCGAGCGACATTTCGCCCGCCGTGCGGGCCGCGGCGAGCGAGTGGCGCCACCTCGAATCGCTCAGCCGGACGGCCGGTGGCGTGCTCGCACTCTGCGTCGGCATGATCGGCGGCGTGCTGGTGTGGCGGCGCATCACGCCGGAGATCCGCGCGCGCAACCGCGTCGAGCAGTTGCTCGAGCTTGCGCTGCTGCTGTGCTCGCTGATCGCGATCCTGACGACGATCGGCATCGTGATTTCGGTGCTGTACGAGGCGCTGAAGTTCTTCCGCATGGTGCCGGTGACGGAATTCCTGTTCGGCACCAAGTGGAGCCCGCAGATGGCGATCCGCGCCGACCAGACGGGGTCGACCGGCGCGTTTGGCGCGGTGCCGCTCTTTACCGGGACGCTCTTGATTTCGATGATCGCGATGGTGATCGCGGTGCCGATCGGCCTCTTTTCCGCGATCTACCTCGCCGAGTACGCGGACCGGCGCATCCGCGCCCTCACCAAGCCGATGATCGAGGTGCTCGCCGGCGTGCCCACGGTCGTCTACGGCTTCTTCGCGGCGCTGACGGTGGGGCCGCTGCTGCGCTCGCTCGGCCAGTCGCTCGGACTCACGGTCGCCTCGGAAAGCGCGCTCGCCGCGGGTCTCGTGATGGGCATCATGATCATCCCGTTCGTCTCGTCGCTCGCCGATGACATGATCACGGCGGTGCCGCAGTCGCTGCGCGACGGCGCGTATGCGCTCGGCGCGACCCGCTCGGAGACGATCCGCCAGGTCGTGATGCCGGCCGCGCTGCCGGGCATCGCGGGCGGAGTGCTGCTCGCCGTGTCGCGCGCGATCGGCGAGACCATGATCGTCGTGATGGCGGCGGGGCTGTCCGCGAATCTGACCGCGAACCCGCTGCAGGCGGTGACCACCGTCACGGTGCAGATCGTGACGCTGCTGGTCGGCGATCAGGAGTTCGACAGCCCGAAGACCCTCGCCGCATTCGCGCTCGGGCTCGTGCTGTTCGTCGCGACGCTGCTCCTCAACATCATCGCGCTGCAGATCGTGCGGCGCTACCGGGAACAGTATGAGTGACCCCGGCAGCGTCCGCGCGTTGACGGCCCGGCAGAAGGTCGCGGCGTCGCTGAAGCGGCGCTACCGCGCCGAGCGGCGCTTTCGCATCTACGGCGTCGCGGCCGTCTCCATCGGCGTGCTTTTCGTCGTGTTCCTGTTCGCGACGATCATCTCGAAGGGGTACACCGCCTTCGAGCAGACCTACATCGCGCTCGACGTCACTTACGCCGCATCCGAGCTCGATCCGAACGGCACGCACGCGCGCGCCGACCTCGAGTCCGCGGACTACCAGGCGCTCCTGAAGGCGGCGCTGCGCGACAACTTCCCCGAGGTCACCGAGCGCAGCGAGCTGCGCAAGCTCTACGGCATCATCAGCAGCGCGGCGGAGGTGACGCTTCGCGAGCGCGTCCTCGCGCACCCCGACCTCGTCGGCCAGCGAGAGCGCATCTGGCTGCTCGCCAAGGACGAAGTCGACATGCTGGTGAAGGGCGAGATGGACCGCTCGCTGCCCGAGGCGCAGCGCAACGTCGACGACCAGACGATCGGCTGGATTGACCGGCTGGCGTTCGAGCACCGCGTCGAGAAGCGCTTCAACACTGGCTTCTTTACCGGCGGCGACTCGCGCGAGCCCGAGCAGGCCGGCGTCTGGGGCGCAGTCGTCGGCTCGTTCTTCACGCTCGCCGTGACGTTGCTGCTGTCGTTCCCGATCGGCGTCGCGGCCGCGGTCTACCTCGAGGAGTTCGCGTCGCGGAACCGCCTCACCGACCTGATCGAGGTCAACATCAACAACCTGGCGGCGGTGCCGTCGATCGTGTTCGGGCTGCTCGGGCTTGCGATGTTCATCCAGTTCTTCGGTCTGCCGCGCTCGGCGCCGCTGGTCGGCGGCCTCGTGCTGACGCTGATGACGCTGCCGACGATCATCATCACGAGCCGCGCGGCGCTGAAGGCCGTCCCGCCGTCGATCCGCGAGGCGGCGCTCGGCATGGGCGCCTCGCGGGTGCAGACGGTGCTGCACCACGTGCTGCCGCTCGCCGTGCCCGGCATGCTGACGGGCGCGATCATCGGCATGGCGCGCGCGCTTGGCGAGAGCGCCCCGCTGCTGATGATCGGCATGGTGGCGTTCATCGCCGACATCCCGAAGGGCCTGACGAGCGCGGCGACCGTGCTGCCGGTGCAGGTGTACCTGTGGTCCAACAGCCCCGAGCGCGCGTTCGTCGAACGCACCTCGGGGGCCATCATCGTGCTGCTCGCGTTCCTGCTGCTGATGAACGCCGCAGCCGTCTTCCTGCGCAGCCGCTTCGAGCGGCGCTGGTAGCGCCGAGGTAAACTATCGTGTCGACACAGATGGCAGTGACCGGTGACAAGATCTCCACGACCGTGCCGCGTACGACCGTGACTGCAGCGCCCGACGCGACGCAGCCGGGCGCGAAGCTCGATACCAAGACGGTCGGCCAGGTCACGGTCGCGAACCCCGTCGTCAGCGCGCGCAACGTCAACGTCTATTACGGCGAGAAGCACGCGATCAAGGACGTCAGCCTCGACATCGGCCGCAACGCCGTGATCGCGCTGATCGGCCCGTCGGGCTGCGGCAAGTCGACCTTCCTGCGCTCGCTGAACCGGATGAACGACACGATCGACTCGGCGCGGGTCACCGGCTCGATCACGCTCGACGGCCAGGACATCTACGACCGGCGCCAGGACGTCGTGCAGCTGCGGGCGCGCGTCGGCATGGTGTTCCAGAAGCCGAACCCGTTCCCGAAGACGATCTACGAGAACATCGCCTACGGGCCGCGGATCCACGGGCTCGCCGCCAACCGCGCCGACCTCGACGAGATCGTGCAGACTTCGCTGCAGAAGGCCGGGCTCTGGGAGGAGGTCAAGGACCGCCTCGAGCACTCCGGAACCAGCCTCTCGGGCGGCCAGCAGCAGCGCCTGTGCATCGCGCGCGCGATCGCCGTCGACCCCGAGGTCATCCTGATGGACGAGCCGTGCTCGGCGCTCGATCCGATCGCGACCGCCCGCATCGAGGACCTGATCGACGAGCTCAGGCAGAACTACACGATCGTGATCGTCACCCACAACATGCAGCAGGCGGCGCGCGTGTCGCAGCGCACCGCCTATTTCCATCTCGGCGACCTGATCGAGGTCGGGCCGACCGACCAGATCTTTACGAACCCGGGCCACAAGCTGACCGAGGACTACATCACCGGCCGCTTCGGCTGATACGGGGAGAGCGCTCGTGGAAGGCCATACCGTCAGGACTTTCGATGGTGACATCCTGAACCTCAGGATGCAGGTGCTGAGCATGGGCGGGCTCGCGATCGACCAGGTGCAGCGCGCCGTGCTCGCGCTGACCAAGGGCGACGACGAGGCCGCGCGCGAGGTCGTCGCGCGCAACGCCCAGGTCGTCGGCTACGCGCGAGCGATTGAGGAGGACATCGTCGGCCTGATCGCGCGGCGCCAGCCGGTCGCCTCGGACCTGAAGGCGATCCTGACGGTCGGGCGCGTCGCGACCGACCTCGAGCGCGTCGGCAACGCCGCGCGCAAGATCGCCAAGATCGGGATCGAGCTCGACCGCAGCCAAGACGGCGCGCCGTGGCAGCGCTTCTACAACGACGTGCGCAAGATGTCGCGGCTGGCGCTCGCGATGCTGCGGGACGCGCTCGACTGCTTCGACCGCGTCGACCTGGAGGGTGCTCTGGCCGTCGTGCACCGCGACGCCGAGGTCGACACGGAATTCCAGCTGGCGCTCAGGGAGCTCGTGACCTACGTCATGGAGGACCAGCGCCACATCGGCAGCACGATCCAGACGGTGTTCGTGCTCAAGGCGCTCGAGCGCGTCGGCGATCACGCCCGCAACGTCGCGGCGGTCGTGCCGAGGTTCGCGCGACGCGACGCGACGACGTCGGATTCGCCGGCGCTCGCGCCGTCGCGCTCGGAGTCGGGCGCGAGCGCCGCCGGCTGAGCAGCTCCGCCGCGCGCCTCGCGCGCGTGCTCGACGTACCAGCGGTACGTCGCCTCGATCCCGTCGGCGAGCCCGATCCGGTGCCGCCAGCCGAGCGCGTGGACGCGATCGACGTTCAGGCACTTGCGCGGCGTGCCGTCGGGCTTTGAGGGGTCGAAGCACAGCCGTCCCTCGTAGCCGACGATGCGCTTCACGAGCGAGGCGAGCTCGCCGATCGAAAGGTCGACCCCGGTGCCGACGTTAACGAGCTCGGCGCCTTCGTAGTGCGCCATCAGGTGCAGCGCGGCGTCGGCGAGGTCGTCGACGTGCAGGAACTCGCGCCGCGGCGTGCCGCTGCCCCAGACGGTGACCTCGGGCAGGCCGGCGAGCCGCGCCTCGTGGAAGCGGCGGATCAGCGCCGGCAGCACGTGCGAATCCTCGAGCGAGAAGTTGTCGCCCGGCCCGTAGAGGTTGGTCGGCATCAGGCAGATCGCGTTGAAGCCGTACTGGCGCCGGTAGGCCTGGCACAGCTTCAGGCCCGCGATCTTCGCGATCGCATACCACTCGTTGGTCGGCTCGAGCGGCCCCGTGAGCAGCGCGTCCTCGCGGATCGGCTGCGCTGCGAGCCGGGGATAGATGCAGCTCGAGCCCAGGAACAGCAGCTTCTGGACGCCGAAGCGCCACGCCGCGTGGATCACGTTCGTCTGGATCGCGAGGTTGTCGTGCAGGAACTCGGCCGGGTAGGCCGCGTTCGCCCGGATGCCGCCGACGCGGGCCGCGGCGAGGTAGACGACCGAGGGCCGTTCGGCGGCGAAGAAGGCCTCGACGGCCGCGGCTTCACGCAGGTCGAGTGAGGGGCGCTCGACCGTCAGCGGCGCGGGCGCCCCCGCGCGCCCGAGCGCGCGCACGATCGCCGCGCCGACGAGGCCGCGGTGGCCCGCGACGTACGTGCGCGCGGCACCCGCTCCAGCGTCAGTCGCGGGCATTGGCGATCCGGTAGCCGTGCTGGCGCATCGTCGCATCGCGTTGCGCGAGGTTGAGGTCGTGACTCGCCATCTCGGCCACCAGTTCCTCGACGGTCGTCTTCGGCGCCCAGCCGAGCTCGCGGCGCGCCTTGCTCGCATCGCCGAGCAGGGTGTCGACCTCGGCGGGCCGGAAATAGCGGGCATCGACGCGGATCACGGTTCGGCCGCTCTTGGTGTCCACGGCGTGCTCGCCGACGCCGCTGCCGCGGAACTGCAGGCGCATGCCGAGCCGCTCGCCCGCGAGCATCGCGAACTCACGCACCGAGATCTGCCGCCCGGTCGCGATCACGTAGTCCGCGGGCGCCGCTTGCTGCAGCATCAGCCACTGGGCCTCGACATAGTCGCGGGCGTGGCCCCAGTCGCGGCGCGCATCGAGGTTGCCGAGGTACAGGCAGTCGTCGAGGCCCACCTTGATGCGAGCGAGGCCGCGCGTGATCTTGCGCGACACGAACGTCTCGCCGCGCTGGGGCGATTCGTGGTTGAACAGGATGCCGTTGGCCGCGTACATCCCGTAGGACTCGCGATAGTTCACGGTGATCCAGTAGGCGTAGACCTTGGCGGCGCCGTAGGGCGAGCGCGGGTGGAACGGCGTCGTCTCGCGCTGCGGGACCTCCTGCACCTTGCCGAACATCTCGGACGTGCACGCCTGGTAGAAGCGCACCTTGTCCTGCAGCCCGAGAATCCGGATCGCCTCGAGGAGCCGCAGCGTACCCATCGCGTCGGCGTTCGCCGTGTACTCGGCGGTCTCGAAGGAGACCGCGACGTGGCTCTGCGCGCCCAAGTTGTAGATCTCCTCGGGCTGGACCTCCTGGACGATGCGGATCAGGTTCGTCGCGTCGGTCAGGTCGCCGTAGTGCAGGTGGAAGCGCTGGTCCGGGTCGTGCGGGTCCTGGTAGAGGTGGTCGATGCGGTCGGTATTGAACGAGGAGGCCCGACGCTTGACGCCGTGCACCTCGTAGCCCTTGGCGAGCAGGAACTCGGCGAGGTAGGAACCGTCCTGCCCGGTGACGCCGGTGATCAGCGCACGCCTGCTCCCCATCGTGATCCCCGTCGCCGGCGTCCACGCGCCTGATTGGGGCGAGTATTCGGCGCGGCGGGTTACAGTTTCTAGCGCCCGGCGCATGCGGCACGCACGCGCCGCGCGGTGCGTGACGGTCAAAAATCCGTCACGCGCCTGACATCACGATCGGATAGCGCTCAGTCGCGCAGCAGGTCGTTGATCGAGGTCTTGGCGCGCGTTTGCGCATCGACGCGCTTGACGATCACGGCGCAGTACAGCGAGTAGCGGCCGTTCGCGGCCGGCAGGTTCCCGGGCACGACGACCGCGCCGGCGGGGACGCGGCCGTAGCTGACGCTGCCCGACTCGCGATCGTAGATCTTGGTGCTTGCGCCGATGTAGACGCCCATCGACACCACCGCGCCCTGCTCGACGATGACGCCCTCGACGATCTCGGAGCGCGCGCCGATGAAGCAGTCGTCCTCGATGATCGTCGGGCTCGCCTGCAGGGGCTCGAGCACGCCGCCGATCCCGACGCCGCCCGACAGGTGCACGTTGCGCCCGACCTGGGCGCAGGAGCCCACGGTCGCCCAGGTGTCGACCATCGTGCCCGAGTCGACGTAGGCGCCGACGTTGACGTAGGAGGGCATCAAGACGACGCCGGGTGCGACGTAGGCGCCCTTGCGCACGACCGCCGGCGGCACGACGCGCGCGCCGCCGGCGCGCAGCTGCGCCTCGCCCGCGCCCGAGTACTTGAGCGGCACCTTGTCGTAGAAATGGGTGTAGCCGGCGCTGATGAGCGCGTTGTCGTGCGTGCGAAAGTAGAGCAGCACCGCCTTCTTCAGCCACTGGTTGACGTGCCAGCCGTCGGCGCGGCGCTCGGCGACCCGGACGGCGCCGGCGTCGAGCTGCTCGAGCGTCTCCTCGACGGCGGCGACGAGGTCGTGCGGCGCCTTGCCGGGCGCGAACTCGGAGCGGCGCTCCCAGGCTTCCTCGATCAGCTCACGCGGCGTGGATGGCATCGGGTCGGGACTCGATGAAGTGGCGGATGCGCGCGGCGGCCTCGACGCACTCGGCGAGCGGGGCGACCAGCGAGATGCGCACGCGACCGCGGCCGGGGTTCCCCGCGCCGCCGTCGCGCCCGAGGTAACTGCCCGGCAGAACCGTCACGTTGGTGGCCGCGTAGAGATCGCGCGCGAAGCGCTCGTCGTCCGCGCCGACCTCGGGCCAGAGGTAGAAGCCGGCCGGCGGGCGCGTGACGCCGAGCTTGGGCGCGAGGATCGGCAGGACCGCATCGAACTTCGCGCGGTAGAGCGCGCGGTTCTCAATGGCATGGGCGTCGTCGTTCCACGCGGCGATGCTCGCGCGCTGCACGTGGATCGGGAGCGCGCAGCCGTGGTACGTCCGGTACAGCCGGAAGCGCTCGAGCACCGCCGGATCGCCGGCGACGAAGCCGGACCGGAGTCCCGGCACGCTCGAGCGCTTCGAGAGGCTGTGGAACACGACGACGCGCCTGAAGTCCCTGCGGCCCAGCATGGCCGAGACGCCGAGGAAGCCCGGCGGCGGGGCGGACTCGTCGAGGTAGATGTCCGCGTAGCACTCGTCGGCGGCGATGATGAAGTCGTGGCGGTCGGCGAGCTCGAGCGCGCGCGCGAGCGCATCGGCATCGAGCACGGCGCCCGTCGGGTTGCCCGGCGAGCACAGGTAGAGGAGTGCGCAGCGCCGCCACGTCGACTCGGGGACGGCGGCGAGGTCCGGCAAGAGCGCCGTGCGCGCGGTGGTGTCGAGGTAGACGGGCTCGGCGCCGGCGAGCAAGGCCGCGCCCTCGTAGATCTGGTAGCCCGGGTTCGGCATCGCGACGAGCGCCTGGGCGCGCGGGTCGATGACCGTCTGCGCGAAGGCGAAGAGCGCCTCGCGCGTTCCCGTCACCGGCAGCACCATCGTGTCGGGATCGAGCGTGCCGCCGAGCCGGTAGCGCCGCTCGAGCCAGGCGGCGACCGCGCGCCGATACTCCGGGAGCCCGGCCGTCGACGGGTAGGTGCCGAGGGCGCCAAGGGCCGCGGTCAGCGCCTCGATCAGGAACGGCGGCGGGGCGTGCTTGGGCTCGCCGATTGACAGCGGAATCGGCCCCAGGTCCTTCGGCGGCGCGACGCCGGCGAGGAGCTTCGCGAGGCGCTCGAACGGGTAGGGCTGCAGGCGGCCGAGCGCGGGGTGCATGCGGGCCTCAGGCGCGCTGGTCGAGCGCGCCCTTGAGCGCCGCCTCGACGCGGGCGCGCGCCGCCGCGTCGAGCGGCCGCCCGGCGCCGTCGGCGACGTAGAAGACGTCCTCGGCGCGCTCGCCGACGGTCACGATCCGGGCGCCCAAGAGCTGCACGCGCTCGCGCATGAACACCTTGCCGACCTCGGACAGGAGCCCCGGCCGGTCGGCGGCGACGAGCTCGAGCACCGTGCGCTGGTTGCGCTCGTCATCGCTCCACACGAGCTGGGTCGGCGTCGTGAACATGCGCACCTGGCGCGGCGCGCGGCGCGTCACCGTGAACGTCGAGCCGGCGTCCTCGCGCAGCGTGCGCAGCAGGCCCTGCTCGATCTCGTGCACCCGCGTGCGGTCGCTGATCGCGCCGCCGGTGTCCTCGAGCACGAGGTAGGTCTCGACGCTGAAGCCGTTCTCGGTCGGCGTGATGCGCGCGTCGAGAATCGTCAGCCCCATCTGGTCGAGCACCGCGGTCGCGCGCGCGAAGCTGTGCTGGCGGCGCTGCGTGTAGCTGAAGATCGCCGTGCCGCCGCGCGCCGTCTCCTGGCGCACCGCGACGAGCGGCTCCTCGTCGAAGGGGTCGCGGCCGGAGAGCAGCGAGGTGTGCCAGGCGATCTCCTCGGCCGTGTGCCTCAGGAAGTACGCGCCGGGCAGGTTCTTCCAGACCCGCTCGACCTCCGAGGCCGGCACGCCGTCGCGCGTGAGCGTCTCGCGCGCCTCGGTCTGCGTCTCGGCGATCAGCTCCGCCTCGGCGAGCGGGCTCTCGAGGCCGCGCCGCAGCGCCCGGCGCGTGCGCTCGTAGAACTCCTCGAACAGCGACGCCTTCCAGGTGTTCCACAGCTTCGGGTTCGTGCCGCGCACGTCCGCGACCGTCAGCACGTAGAGGTAGTCGAGGTGCGTCGGGTCGCCGACCCGGCGCGCGAACTCGTTGACGACCTCGGGGTCGGTGATGTCCTGCTTCTGCGCCGTCACCGAGAGCAGCAGGTGGTGGCGCACCAGCCACGCGACCAGGCGCGCGTCGTAGCGCGACAGTCCCTGCTCGAGGCAGAACGCCTCGGCGTCGACCGCGCCGAGCTCGGAGTGGTCGCCGCCGCGGCCCTTGGCGATGTCGTGAAAGAGCGCCGCGAGGTAGGCGATCTCGGGTCGCGGCAGCGTCCTGAAGAGCGCCGCCATCTTCGGGAACTCGTGGTCGAAGCGCTCGAGCGCGAAGCGCCGCAAGTTCCGGACCACGAACAGCGTGTGCGCATCGACCGTGTAGGCGTGGAACAGGTCGTACTGCATCCGCCCGACGATGCGGCCGAAGGCCGGGATGTAGCGGCCGAGCACGCCGTAGAGGTTCATGCGCCGGAACGCCCGCGTCACCCCCTCGGGCTCGCGCAGCAGCTCGATGAAGAGGCGATGGTGGCGCGGGTTCTGGCGGAACTCCTCGTCGATCAGCCACAGGTGGCGCTGCAGGCTGCGGATCGTCGCGGCGCGCACGCCGCGCAGCTCCGGGTTCTGGCACAGCACCTGGAAGAGCTCGAGGATCGCCGACGGGGAGCGCATGAACACGTCGTCGCTGACGACCTCGAGGTAGTCGTTGCGCACCTGGAAGCGCGGCGTCAGCGGCACCGGCAGCGCCGGCGTCGGGTTCAGGATCGCCTCGCTAAAGAGCTGCAGCAGCATCTCGTTCAGCAGCTGGATGTCCATCACGGTGCGGTAGTAGCGCTGCATGAACTGCTCGACCGCGAGCGTGTAGGTCGCATCCTCGTAGCCGAACTGGTGCGCGAGGCGGATCTGGTGGTCGAACAGCAGCCGGTCCTCGCGCCGCCCGGTCAGCACGTGCAGCGCGAAGCGGATCTTCCACAGGAACGCCAGCGAGTTCTTGAGCTTTCTGAGCTCGTTGCGGGTCAGGAAGCCGTGGTCGACGAGCCCGTCGAGCGTCTCGGCGCCGAAGTGGCGCTTCGCGACCCAGGCGATCGTCTGGATGTCCCTGAGCCCCCCGGGGCTCGCCTTGACGTTGGGCTCGAGGTTGTAGGCGGTGTCGTGGAAGCGCTGGTGGCGCTGCTGCTGCTCCTTGACCTTGCCCTCGTAGAACTCGGCCGCGCTCCAGATGTGGTCGGGCGCGAGCGCCTTCTTCATCGCCGCGTACAGGGGCTCGGGACCCGCCAGCAGGCGCGCCTCGAGCAGCGTCGTCGCGACCGAGATGTCCGCGAGGCTCTCGCGCTGGCAGTCGTCGATCGTGCGCACGCTGTGGCCGACCTCGAGGCCGATGTCCCACAGGAACGTCAGGAGGTCCGCCTGCCACGGCGTGCCCTCGCTCTTCGGCAGCAGCACCATGACGTCGATGTCGGAGCACGGGTGCAGCTCGCCCCGCCCGTAGCCCCCGACGGCGACGAGGGCGAGCTCGCCGCGATGCGCATCGGTGTAGAGGCGCCAGGCGCGCGTCAGCACGAGGTCGACGAGCCGCGCGCGATCGCGCACCAGGTGCTCGACCGGCTCGTCGGCGGCGAAGCGCGCGTTGAGTCCGTCGTGCGCCTCGGCGAGCACGGCCTTGAAGCCCCCGATCGCGGTCGCCGGGACCGCGAGCGAGATCGCTTCGAGGCGCTCGGCGAAGCGCGCGAGCGCAGGCCAGGGCGGAGGCGGCGGGGCGGCGGCCGGGAATTCGTCCTCAGCCGCCGGGATCGGGTCGACGTTCACCGTTTGTCAGCTGCCGGAAGCGGCCGGGTCGCGTTCGCCGGCGCCGAGCGTCAGCACCTCGACCCCGTGGTCGGTCACGAGCACCGTGTGTTCCCATTGCGCCGACAGCGAGTGGTCCTTTGTGACGACGGTCCAGGCGTCCGGCAACAGGCGCACGTGGCGCTTGCCGGCGTTGACCATCGGCTCGATCGTGAAGGTCATGCCCGAGACGAGCGCCGGGCCCGTCCCGGGGTCCCCGTAGTGCAGCACCTGCGGGTCCTCGTGGAACACCCGGCCGATGCCATGCCCGCAGTACTCGCGGACCACCGAGAAGCCGCGGCCCTCGACGAAGGTCTGGATCCGGTGCCCGATGTCGCCGAGGCGGGCGCCCGGCCGGACGGTCCGGATGCCGATCCAGAGCGCCTCGCGGCAGGTGTCGACCAGACGCTTGGCCTGCACCGACGGGGTCCCGACGATGAACATCCGGCTCGAGTCGCCGTGCCAGCCGTCCTTGATCACGGTGACGTCGATGTTGACGATGTCGCCCGCCTTCAGGCGCTTGTCGCCCGGGATCCCGTGGCAGACGACGTGGTTGACGGAGGTGCAGATCGACTTCGGGAAGCCCTTGTAGTTGAGGGGGGCGGGAATCGCCTTCTGCACGTCGACGATGTAGTCGTGGCAGATCCGGTCGAGCTCCTCGGTCGAGACGCCGGCCACGACGTAGGGGCCGATCATGTCGAGCACGTCGGCGGTCAGCCGGCCGGCCAGGCGCATGGCGTCCTGCTCGGCGGGGGTGCGGGGGGTCACGGTCGGGTCTTCGTAGCGGCGCAGCATGGGGTCCGGGGGGGCGTGCTAAACCGTTGTTTGCACGGGGCAAGCATGGTATAAAGCGCGGCGTTTTTTGGCAACGAAATCCACACGCGAATTGCCCCGCCGCTCGCTGCGTCGGGACCACTGTGCGGACGGGTGCTGGTCGGCCCGCCTTGCGAGCGTCGCAAGGCCCCCGATCGGTTTCCGCACGGGATCCGCGGAGGGCCTAACCCGGGAGTAACTGACGATGCCCAGCGTGTCCATGCGACAGATGCTGGAAGCGGGTGTGCATTTTGGCCACCAAACCCGCTTCTGGAACCCGAAGATGGCCCCCTTCATCTTCGGCGAGCGTAACAAGATCCACATCATCAATCTCGAGAAGACGCAGCCGATGTTCGCGGAGGCTGCCGGCTTCATTAAGTCCGTCGTCGCCGACGGCGGCAAGGTGCTGTTCGTCGGCACCAAGCGCTCGGCCCGCGAGGCCGTGCAGCGCGAGGCGAGCCGCTCGAGCATGCCGTACGTCAACCAGCGCTGGCTCGGCGGCATGCTGACGAACTTCAAGACGATCCGGCAGTCGATCAAGCGCCTGGCCGAGCTCGAGGAGCTCACGAACACCGGCGCCCTCGAGCGCCGCGGCAAGAAGGAAGCCCAGGTGCTCAGGCGCGAGATGGACAAGCTCGTGCGCAGCCTCGGCGGTATCAAGGACATGGCGGCGCTGCCGGATGCGCTGTTCGTGGTCGACGTCGGTCACGAGCAGATCGCGATCCACGAGGCGCGCAAGCTCGGCATCCCGGTGGTCGCGATCGTCGACACCAACTGCTCGCCCGATGACGTCGACTACGTGATCCCGGGCAACGACGACGCGATGCGCGCGATCAACCTGTACGCGACCGCGATCGCCGACGCGGTCATCGAGGGCAAGTCCGCGACCCCGTCGCTGCCGACGGGCGAGGACGAGTTCGTCGAGCTCGACGATGCCGGCAACCCGCGCCGCAAGAACGCCGGCCGGCGCCGCGCGCCGCCGCCGCCGGCATCGGTCAAGAAGAAGGCCCCGTCGCGCGGGGCGCGCCGCCCGATCGCGCAGGTCGCGATCGAGGCCGACGACGAGGGCGATCTCGACACGCCGGCGGCCGATGCGCCCGCGGCCGACGCGCCGGCGGCCGACGCGCCGGCGGCCGAGTAAGGCTCGATGAACATCACCGCAGACAGCGTCAAGCAGCTTCGGGAACGCACCGGCGCCGGCATGATGGAGTGCAAGAAGGCGCTCGTCGAGGCGCAGGGCGACCTCGACGCCGCCGCCGAGATCATGCGCAAGTCCGGCCTCGCGAAGGCCGACAAGAAGGCGGCGCGCGTCGCCGCCGAGGGCCGCATCGTCTACGCCGGCAGCAGCGACGGCCGCGCGGGCGTGCTCGTCGAGGTCAACTGCGAGACCGACTTCGTCGCGCGCGAGGGCGATTTCGTCGCCTTCGCCGACGCGGTCGCGGCCGCGGCGCTTACGAGCGGTGCGACCGAGGTTGAGCCCTTGCTCGCCGTGAAGGGCCAGGACGGCACGACGCTCGAGGAGCGCCGCCGCGGGCTCGTCGCCAAGATCGGCGAGAACATCACGGTGCGCAGGCTCGCGCGCGTCAGCTCGACCGGGATCCTCGGCAGCTACCTGCACGGCACCCGCATCGGCGCGATCGTCGCGCTCGAGGGCGGCGATGCCACGCTCGCCAAGGACCTCGCGATGCACGTCGCGGCGATCAACCCGCAGTACGTCGACGCGAGCCAGGTGCCCGCGGAGCAGCTCAGCAAGGAGCGCGAGATCCTGATCGCGCAGGCCGCCGGCGAGGGCAAGCCGCAGGCGATCGTCGAGAAGATGGTCGAGGGGCGGCTGCGCAAGTACCTCGCCGAGATCACGCTCGTCGGCCAGCCCTTCGTCAAGGACCCGGACGTCAGCGTCGAGAAGCTCCTGAAGCAGGCCTCCGCCAAGGTGCGCGGCTTCGCGCGCCTCGAGGTCGGGGCCGGCATCGAGAAGAAGCAGGAGAACTTCGCCGACGAGGTCATGGCGACCGTCAAGGGCAGCGAGAAGCGGTGACCAGAACCTCGACAGGGGGCTAGAGGCGAAGCCGTGCCCAGCGCAACGCACAAGGCCCCTCGCTATCGCCGCATCCTCCTCAAGCTCAGCGGCGAGGCGCTGATGGGCGTGGCGGACTACGGCATCGACCCCGAAATGCTGAGGCGCATCGCCAGCGAGATCGTCGAGATCATCGCGCGCGGCACGCAGGTCGCGGTCGTGATCGGCGGCGGCAACATCTTCCGCGGCGCGGGCCTCGCGCGCGCCGGCATGGACCGCGTCACCGCCGACCACATGGGGATGCTCGCGACCGTGATCAACGCGCTCGCGATGCAGGACTCGCTCGAGGGCCTCGGTGCGCACGCGCGCGTGATGTCGGCGCTGCAGATCAACGAGGTCTGCGAGGACTACATCCGGCGCCGCGCGATCCGCCACCTCGAGAAGGGCCGCGTCGTGATCTTCGCCGCCGGCACCGGCAACCCGTTCTTCACGACCGACACGGCGGCGAGCCTGCGCGGCATCGAGATCAGCGCCGACGTGCTCCTGAAGGCCACCAAGGTCAATGGCATCTACACCGATGACCCGATCCGCAACCCCTCGGCCACCCGCTACACGCGCCTGACCTTCGACAAGGTGCTGAGCGACAGGCTGACGGTGATGGACGCGACCGCGATCGTGATGTGCCGCGACAACAACCTGCCGCTGCAGGTCTTCAACCTGCACAACGCCGGCGACCTGCTGCGCATCATCGATGGCGAGGACGTCGGCACCGTGGTCGCAAACGGCTGAGAACGGCTCAACGCCGCACCGACGGAGAACGCCGATGCTCGAGGACCTCAAGAAAGACGCGGCCGATCGCATGGCGAAGTGCGTCGCGGCGCTCAAGACCGAGTTCAAGCGCATGCGGACCGGGCGCGCGAGCACCGCGCTGCTCGAGCACCTGAAGGTCGAGTACTACGGCAGCGAGATGCCGCTCACGCAGGTCGCCAACGTCGTCGTCGAGGACGCGCGCACGCTCGCGGTCACGCCCTGGGACAAGTCGATGGTGCCGGTCATCGAGAAGGCGATCATGAAGTCGGACCTCGGGCTCACGCCCACGACCGCCGGCACCGTGATCCGCCTGCCGATGCCCCAGCTGACCGAGGAGCGGCGCCGCGAGCTCGTCAAGGCCGCCAAGCACGAGACCGAGAACGCGCGCGTCGCGGTGCGCAACGTGCGCCGCGACGTGATGAACGACCTCAAAGAGATGCTGAAGGAGAAGCTCGTCTCCCAGGACGACGAGAAGCGCGCCCACGACGAGATCCAGAAGCTGACCGACCGCTACGTCGCCGAGATCGACGCGGTGCTCGCCGAGAAGGAGAAGGATCTCCTCCACGTGTGAGGAGATCCACAGGACCCGTGCGCGTCCCGCGGCACGTGGCGATCATCATGGACGGCAACGGCCGCTGGGCCGAGCGCCGCGGCCTGCCGCGCAGCGCCGGCCACCGCGCCGGCGTCAAGCCGGTGCGCACCGTGATCGAGCAGAGCGTGCGCCAGGGGGTCGGCGCGCTCACGCTGTTCGCGTTCTCGAGCGAGAACTGGAAGCGGCCGGTGACCGAGGTCGGCCTGCTGATGCAGCTCTTTCTCGAGGCGCTCGATCGCGAGATCGACGAGCTCGCATCGCAGGGCATCGAGCTGCGCTTCATCGGCGAGCGCGAGCGCCTCGGCGCGCCGCTCGCCGAGCGCATGGTCGCCGCCGAGACCCGCACGCGCGGCAACGCCGCGCTCAGGCTCAACGTCGCCGTCGCCTACGGCGGCCGCTGGGACATCCTCGAGGCGGCGCGGCGCCTCGCGGCCGAAGCGCGCGACGGGCGCCTCGCGCCCGAGGCGATCGACGAGGCGCGCTTCTCGGCCGAGCTCGCGCTCGCGGGCCTGCCGGACCCCGACCTCTTCATCCGCACCGGCGGTGACCAGCGCATCAGCAACTTCCTGCTGTGGAACCTCGCCTACACCGAGCTCTGGTTCAGCGAGACGCTGTGGCCGGACTTCGACGGCGCCGAGTACGAGCGCGCGCTCGCGGCGTTCGGCGAGCGCGAGCGGCGCTTCGGGCTCACGGGCGCGCAGGCAGGCGCATGCTGAGGACCCGCGTCCTGACGGCGCTCGTGCTGCTGGCACTGCTGCTCGCGGTGCTCTTCTGGCTGCCGACCGCCTTCGGCGTGCTGTTCCTCGCGCTCGTCGTGCTGATGGGCGCCTGGGAGTGGGCGGCGTTCGCCGGGCTCACGCGCGCGGGCGCCCGGCTCCTGTACGTGCTCGCGACCGGCGCCCTGTGCGCGCTCGCCTGGCGCGCGACGACGAGCAGCTCGGGCTTCGTCGCCGGCATGGCGCTCGCCGCGCTCTGGTGGGCGGTCGCGTTCCTGTGGCTGGCGCTGAAGCCCCACGCCGTCAACCGCCTCACCGCCGGCGCCGCCGGGCTCCTCGTGCTCGTGCCGGCCTGGCTCGGGCTCGCGCGGCTGCTCGCGCTCGCGCCGGAGCGGCGCGGCGCCTGGCTCCTCTTATACATGCTGCTGCTCGTCTGGGCGGCCGACATCGGCGCCTATTTCGCCGGCCGCCGCTTCGGGCGAGTGAAGCTCGCGCCCGAGGTGAGCCCCAACAAGACCTGGGAAGGCGTGATCGGCGGGACCGTGCTCGGGCTCCTGGTCGCGCTCGTCGGCGCGCGCGTCTTCGCCGCGCCGGCGGTCAGCTTCGTCGGGCTCGGCCTCGCGGTCGTCGGGACCTCGATGGTCGGCGATCTCACCGAGAGCATGTTCAAGCGCTACGCGCACCTCAAGGACTCGGGCTCGCTGCTGCCCGGGCACGGCGGCGTCCTCGATCGCATCGACAGCATCACCTCCGCCGTGCCGTTCTACGTGCTCGGCCTCAGCTGGACCGGGATGCTCGCATGAGGCGCGGCATCGCGGTCCTCGGCTCGACCGGCAGCATCGGGCGCAGCACGCTCGATGTCGTCGCGCGCCATCCCGAGCGCCTGAGCGTCGTCGCGCTCGCGGCGCGCCGGCGGCGCGAGGCGCTCCTCGAGCAGGCGGTCAGGTTCCGGCCGAAGCTGGTGGTGCTGGCCGAGCCCGAGGGCGCCGTCGAGCTCGCCGCGGCGATGCGCCGCGAGGGCCTCGATGCGGAGCTCCAGGTCGGCGAGGCGGGGCTGCACGCCGCGGCGACGATGCCGGGCGCCGACATCGTGATGGCCGCGATCGTGGGCGGGGCGGGGCTCACCTCGACGCTCGCCGCGGCGCGCGCCGGGCGGCGCGTGCTGCTCGCCAACAAGGAGGCGCTCGTGATGTCGGGGCGGCTGCTGCTCGAGGCGGTGGCCGCGGGCGGGGCGGAACTGCTGCCGATCGACTCCGAGCACAACGCGATCTTCCAGTGCCTGCCGGCCGGGCCGCCGGGCGTGCGCGCCGCGGGCGTGCGCCGCGTGTGGCTGACCGCCTCGGGCGGGCCGTTCCTGCGCATGCCAGCCGAGCGGCTCGCGACGGTCTCGCCGGACGAGGCCTGCGCGCATCCGCGCTGGGCGATGGGCCGCAAGATCTCGGTGGACTCCGCGACGCTGATGAACAAGGGCCTCGAGCTCATCGAGGCGCAGCTGCTGTTCGGGTTGCCGCCGGGGGCCGTCGAGGTCGTCGTGCATCCCGAGAGCATCGTGCACTCGCTCGTCGAGTACGTGGACGGCTCGACGCTCGCCCAGCTCGGTAACCCCGACATGCGCACCCCGATCGCCCATGCGCTCGGCTGGCCGGAGCGCATCGAGTCCGGTGTAGAATCCCTCGATCTCCTGCGGCTCGGGACGCTGCGGTTCGAGCCCCCGGACCGCCGGAAATTCCCGTGCCTCACGCTCGCCGAGTCGGCCGCGCGCAGCGGCGGCACGGCGCCGGCGCACCTGAACGCGGCCAACGAGGTCGCGGTCGCGGCTTTCCTGGAGGGACGGTTGAACTTTACGGCCATCGCCGAGGTCATTGAACGCGTGCTCGAGCGCCTGCCGGCCACCCCGGCCAGGACGCTCGAAGCCGTCCTCGCGGCCGACGCCGATGCCCGCCGCGAAGCCCAGGGCTTCATCGGCGTCCGTGGGGGAATCCCGGCATGACCTTCAGCCTCATTAAGCTGGTGTCATTCCTGGTGGCGATCGGCGTGCTGATCGCGGTGCACGAGTTCGGCCATTTCTGGGTCGCGCGCCGGCTCGGCTTCAAGGTGCTCAAGTACTCGATCGGCTTCGGCCGGGCGATTGCCCGGCGCGTCGGCGGCGACGGGGTCGAGTACGTGATCGGCGTGCTGCCGCTCGGCGGCTACGTCAAGCTCGCCGACGAGCGCGAGGCGCCGGTCGAGGCCGACGACGCGCCGCGCGCCTTCAACCGCCGGCCGGTCTGGCAGCGCGTGCTCGTGCTGCTGGCGGGCGCCGGCGCGAACTTCCTGTTCGCGATCGTCGCGTTCTGGATCCTGTTCATGGCGGGCGTCCCGGGCCTCAAGCCCGTGCTCGGCGAGATCAAGCCGGGCTCGCTCGCGGCCGAGGCGGCACTGAAGCCCGGCGACGAGATCGTCGGCATCGGCGATCGCGAGGTCGCGACGCGCGAGGGCGCGGTGCTCGCGATCCTCTCCGACATCGTCGACGACGGCCGGGTGGAGCTCAAGCTCCGGCGCGCCGGCGGCGATGCGTCGGCGACGCTGATCGTGCCGGACGACCAGCGGCGCGCGCTGACCGAGCCCGGTGCGCTGCAGGCCGGCCTTGGCTTTGACTTCGTGCATCCGGCCGTGATCGGCGCGGTCACCCCGGGCGGCGCGGCGGCGCTCGCCGGGTTGCGGGTCGGCGACGAGATCCGCGGGCTCGACGGGCGCCGTGTCAGCGACTTCATTGAGCTGCGCAGCGCGCTCTC
>Ga0335079_10001560_pt1 | contig 26174 bp, 17 predicted proteins | sample Lox_Sample_33_FD_206719 | JGI IMG/M metagenome (GOLD analysis project Ga0335079, IMG submission 206719) | Soil microbial communities from Loxahatchee National Wildlife Refuge, Florida, United States - Lox_Sample_3.3 | ecosystem: Environmental > Terrestrial > Soil > Wetlands | place: USA...
AGGCCCAAGCCCTGCGGGGAAACTGCGAAAGACTTCCGGCCCGCCCCGGCGGAGCGCCGGGCCTTGAGGCCCCGGTTTCAGAGCGCCGCGATAGCCGATCCACGGTTCGCTATCCGGCGATTTCACCGGCAGGCCTCACCGGTCACCTGCCATACGCAAGTGTTCAGGCTGACGCGTTCAGCGCAATGCGATCCTTTCTTCCTATTGCCCGCGGCTCTTTCGGCAAGCGCCTTGCCAAATGCACCGGGAGGAGTGCGTAACTCAGGCGCCCGCAAAGCAAGACGCGAAGCGTCTTGCTTTGCTAGTGCGGTAGCACATCAGCGTTCCGGACGCGGAACTTTGCAAATCAGAATAGCCGAGCGGTTGATTCTTCGATTCACTCCGAATCACCCGAGCGGAGGCGCATATGCAGGGCGACGGACAAGCTGTGTGTTGTATGACCGCGCATCCTTCGGAATGCCCGGCCCTCCAACACGCTTGCCAGGGGGTTTCACCCCCGTGGACCCCGACCAAAGGGTGGCCGTGCCCCCCTGTTGGATACCCCCCGCCGCGGCGCTGTGCGGAGCCATCGCATGAGCGATACCCCGCATGACGCGCCGAAGAGGCAGCCGGTGCCGCCGGAGCCCAGGGTTCCGGCGCCCCGCCCGCGCAAGAAAAGCCGCCGCGGCAGCGAAAAGCGCCAGCGCGAGCGGATCATCAGCGTCCGTGTCAAGGAACACGAACGGCTGAAGATCGAGGCCAACGCCGCCGCCGTTGACCTCTGCGCCAGCTCTTTTCTGCGCGTCCTCGGGACCGGCCAGCCGCGCCCGGTCGAGCGCCGCCGGCCCAATCCCGATCTGCGGCAGGTGAGCAAACTCCTCGCGGAGTTCGGCCGCGTCGGCGGCAATGTCCACCAGCTCGTCAAGGAAATGAATTTCGGCGGTATCCCGCAATCCGACGAGCTGGAGGCCGCCGGAAGGGAGGTCCGCGCCCTGGTCGCGGCGGCGATCAAGGCGCTGGGGCTATGAGCATCATTCTCAACGGCGCGTCCTATCGCTGCGTCTGGTGGTGGACGCGGCATTTCGGGGACGAGGTCGAAAATGTCCGCACCGAGATCGTCAAATCCGAGGGCCTCGCCTCCGAGGAGATCCGCGACAAGATGCTGGAGATGCAGCTCATGGCCGAGGGCACGCGCTGCAAGAACTTCATGTGGATCGCGGATCTCAGCCCGAGCCCCGGCGTGTCCCGGCGCTTCAGCGCCGAGGAGTGGGAGCGGGCGCGCCAGATCGCCGAGAAATTCCGCGGCCTTGAGGGGCAGCCGTATTTCGTGATCGAGCAGGAGAAGGCGGACGGCCGCATTCACCGGCATGCCATCTGGTCGCGCGTCGATGCGGAAACCGGCCGCGCGCGGCCGGACGGCTGGGATTCCGAGATCTGCCATGCCGCCTCAAAGGCGATTTGCCAGGAGCTGGGCCTGCAGCCGGTGCCGAGCCCCTTCGACAAGGACCGCGAGGGTGAACGGCCGAAGCGCGCGCCAAAACGCTGGGAGATGTATCGCGGCATGAAGTCCGGCCTCGATCCGCGCGTCATCACGGCGGAAGTGACCGAGCTGTTTCACCAAAGCGACAGCGGAAAGGCTTTCCACGCCGCTCTGGAACAGCACGGCTATACGCTCGTCAAGGGCGACCGGCGCGGCTGGGTCATTCTCGACAGCGCGGGCGACGACCACAGCCTCGCGCGGCGCATCGAGGGCGTGAACACCAAAGAGTTGAACGTCTTCATGCGCGACGTCGACCACGAGGCCTTGCCGACGGTCGAGCAGGGCAGGGCTCTGCATCAGGAGCGCAAGATCGCGGCGCTTGAGGCCGACCGGGCCACGATCCAGGACGAGATCAAATGGGAGCAAGCCCTCGACCGCGCCGGGATCGAGAAAGAGGAGCGCGAGCGCAAATTCACAGAACCTGTTGGGCAACAGGAAAAAGAGCAGGGGGCAAAGGCGCAGGAGCAGGAACGGACACAGACCGCGCCGCCGGAACTCGGCAAGGCGGCTGGGGAGATCCGCCTGGCCTATAGCCTCACGCAGACCGGGCAGGAATTCGCGAATGCGCTGGAGGACCGCGGCTTCATACTATCGCACGTGACCAAGGACGATGCGGAGCGACTGAATAGATGGGAGCGGCAGCGGTTGAAAGAACTGGAAGCCCTCGCTCCGGCCGCCGAAAAGCAGCAGACCGCGAAACGAAAGCAGCCCCGGCGCAGCCGCGCTGATACGTGGATGGCGCAGACCGGAGGCGTTGAACACCTGCCCCCGGAATTGCTTCAGAAGGCGCAGGCAAGTTACGACCGATGGTGGGGCAACAAGGAAAAGTACAGTTTCGCGAGCTACGTTGCTTTTGTGCAGGAGAAAGAGCGGGAAGACCCGAAACACGAAGACCAGGTGCGGCTCTACGAAAAATACAAGGCTGGCGAGCTTGTTGTCATCAATTCATCCTGTCAGGTCTATCAACTCACCAACGCCAACACCGGCGACGACGCGAAGGGCCGCGCCGAACATTTGAAAGACATCGACCGCGCCCCGCTGTTGAGCGCCACCGCCGCCGAAAGCCTGATGCGGACATTGGGGCATCACCGCTACGAGGAACAAGAACGGCAGCGCCGCGAGGAGTGGCTTGAAAAGCAGCCGCTCAGCAAGACCGCCGGAGAAATCCGCCTCGCTTATAGCCTGACGCACACCGGGCAGGAGTTTCTAAACGCTATCGAGGATCGCGGATACATCCTTGCTTCCATAACAGACGCCGATGCCGAACGGCTGAACAGGTGGGAGCGTCAGCGGCTCAAGGAGGAAAGGCCGCTCGATACAACCGTTCCCGGCCAGGAACCGGCCCCAAGGTTCACGAAATACCAAGCCGGTCAACTCGCCGTCATCAACCAATATGGCCAAGTGTTTCAGCTCACGCAGCAGAACACCGGCCATGACCCTATCGCGCGCGGGGAACGCCTGAAAGATATTGACCCTGCCGCACTGTTGAGCGTCACCGCCGCACAAGGCGTCATGCGGGAGGTTCAGCAGCACCGGCAGGAAGAAAGACAGCACGACCGCGAACGCAAATACGAGGAATACTTGCGGGAGGCCGGAGAAAGACACTGGCCGACGATGCCCCCGCAGCCGGAGCGGAAAGCGCCGGGTCTCTTCGCGGAAGCCGCCGACCAGGCAAGCCGGGATGAGCGCGTTGCGAATCTGAAGGGACCGGCGGCGCAGGTCTGGAAACTCTGGACCCGCATCGATCGTGACAAGCACGGCGGGAAGATCGCCGAAGGCGTTCCGTTCTCGGTTGCCACGGATGAGAAGGCTTTCGCCGCGGCGCTCGATGCGAAGGGGATCGGCTTTGCCATGGCGACCAAAGAGGAAGCCGAGCGCAGCCACAGGCAGGCGGAGCTGGCGAAAGCCGCCGGCAATTACGCCCCCCGCTTCAGGGAAGGCGAGATCGTCCTCGTCACGGCGCCACGGCCGGAATTCCGGCGGGGCGGCGAGATCATCGCGCCGACGCGGGTTCAGAAGATCGATCCGTCCCTCGCCGAGAAATTCACCGCAGCGCTCGGCAACCGCCGCGAGCTGAAAGACATCGAGGCGACGAAGGAGGCGCTCGTCGAAAGAGCCCGCACCCGCGCCGGCGAATGGGAGGCCACACGCCTCAAGAACGCGACGAAGAGCAGGGGCCGGAGAGGAGGGCGCACGGATCTGCCCGCCGCGCCGGATTTGGCGAAAGCGGGCAGCGCCATCATCGGCGGCGCGCTCGGCATCCTCGGCAAATTCGGCGACGGCCTTTCCCTCGAAGGGCTCACGCCAAAAGAAAAATACGAAGCCGCCAAGCGCGACCATGCGAATGAACGCGAGGCTGACAGGAACGCGGATTTCGATGCCTATATGGCCGGGCTCGCGGAAGCGCGCCAACAAGACCACCAACGTGACGCAGAGCGCGAACGGCAACGAGAGCGCGAACGGGACCGATGACGGCCTGGCGGCCAGCCCCCATCCGCCAGGGCGAAATCACTCGGGACAAAACCGGAGAAGAACAGGGACGAGGCAGCCCGCCGGCGGAAGCGACCGATATTGCCGAACAACCCGCAGCTCATGCCAAGTCCATATCCCGGAGTTTTGGCGATGCGATCCGACGCCTGTTCCGGGAGGTGAAAGAGGCGTTGACGGGCAGGGACCCCGCCCCGAAACCGAAGCCTCGCCGAAAACGGACGACGGACGACACCGGCCGCGCGTTCCTGAAAGTGGCCCGCAAGCTTGGTCGCTATGTGCGGCGCAGGCCCGTCATTCAGACCCTCGGCTTGCACGAACCCGAGCTCTGGCAATGGAACGATCCCGATGCAATGTATATGGCGTCGGAGGAATTCCATCCCGCCGAGACAAATCATCTTTCCCCGCATCTTTAGACCTGCTAGAGCGATTCCATGCACCAGACGAAACCCATGACGCATGATCTCTGGCTACAGAAGTGGGAAGCCGGGAAATTTCGCGGGTGGCGTCTCGTCGGGGAGGGCCGGGTCGAAGTGCGCGGGGACGGCACCATCTCCGCCGAAAACTTCCAGGAGCTGACCGCAATCGGCGGGTGGAACGGATATACGCAGCTCTTGCCGAAAGGCGCGAAACCCAAAGATCCCGAGCCGCAACCGAAGCGTCCGGCTCAGAGTGGCACCGACCTGGAGGACGATGAAGATATCTGAGCGGGTCCTCAAAACTAAACGAAAACGGGCAACTGTGATATTCGGCCGAAGTTCCCGCCTTCAGGCTTGCCCTCCAAATCCGTATCGCGGTAGAGGTCGCAATGAGATCGATAACCTCTGCTACTTATGGGCCCGCCTCATGACGCTCCTTCACAAGCGCTGTTTTCCTGTTGCACTCATGCTACTTCTGGTCGCTTGTACAACGGAGTCTTCTGCCGAGACACCTATAACCCACTTAACTGGCCTCTACATGGCCTACGGGTTCTCGTTCGACTATGACAGGTGTGGTGACAACGCTATAGGCCAGAAAATCCGCCAGGCGCTAATAGCTAAAATGGATATTTGTCCATTTACACAAGAAGCAAGGCTGGAGCTCTACAAAAGACTAACACTAGACATGAGTCAGGGGCTATCCAACTCATATAGACCTACCTCGCAAACCAACACTCCGCCGCGCACAAAAGCATATTGTGAAAATCCTCATCACCATGCCGCTGTAGGGCTTATTCAGCAGAAGATATCGGAATACGATGCTGGACGAATCACACTGCCGGACATTCTTGTCCATGTTAAGAGTCGTTTCGGAGAGCCCGTTACCTGCACCGAGCTTGCGGGAACGGAGGAATTGAATGGCGTGAGATCTGAGGGCGCACCCATGGCGACTGCGCTTACGCACGCTAACAATCCATCCGTTAAATAATGCGCGCCCGCCCGCCGTTGCCACTCCTGGCAAACGACACAAAACACTGGCGCAAGATCACTTTCGCTATTGGGTAGGTTCCTACCCATAAACATTCCCGGCAAAAATTCCGTTTGCCATTGACCTGCAGGCTTGGTAGCGACCTCACATGACTCGTTATTCCTTCCGGTGAAAGTTCAGGTGGGGCATGCCATACGATTCAGCGATAGAGGATCTCTCCTTCGAGACTACGGAAACGGCTCACGCACGACGGCAACCACCTAACAGTCTTCTCTCGGCGATGAAGGCGGCGGGCAGATCCCTCGTCACCTCGGCTAAGCGAGCAGGGCACAAACACCTGCTGTCAGCCATGATGCTGGCGGCTGCCGCCCTGACCGTACCCCATGCCGCGCAGGCGCAATCGCAGGCTTCAACCGCGACGGTTAGTGGCACGATGAGCAGCGGTATCGATACCTCCGGTGTCTTTGGAACTCCCGGGCGCAATCTAGCCGGTCTGGGCTTCAGCGTCGTCTTCTCCTTCGATGGGGGGATGGGAAATTTTACGCAGACCTTCAGTGGCGGCAACCTCATCAAGACCGAAATCCAAGACAACTCCGGCTCCATGTCACCTGGGTCGGCGGTCATAAGTCTCGGCGGCGGTTCTTACGCGATTAGTCAATCGACCGGCTCAATCGATTACCGTGTCGTGCCTACCGGCTCGTCCGCAATAGAACTTGACGTGGCCAATAACGGCAACGGCAACTCCACGCATGTGATCGTATCCGGGGGGCCCGGATGCTGCAGTATTCCACCCTGGACCTCGGACGCAAACTATTTTGACGCCTTCAGCTATTCGCCCGCGACCGGGGTTACCGGGAGTTTCACCATTTACGGTCCGAACGGCAGCGGCCATGACTCCGCCAGCGGCGTATTTTCGATAAGCTCCGTCACAATCAGCGGCGGAACGACCACGTCAAACGCCAAAACCTTCGGAGGGCCGAATTGCGATTGCAGCGCCAGCGGTCCCAATGCCGCCACTAGCGGCACGGCCTACACTATCGGCAGCACGCAGGGACAGCCCTTCGTCGGCGAGCCGATTAATCTGGCGACCGGAAATATTTTCCGCCAGGAAACGGATTACACGACCGCGGGCGAGAACCCGCTCACGTTTAAGCGCTATTACAACAGCCTCGGCAACACCGCCGAAATCGCGGGCGTGAACATCATAACCTACGCCACGTCCATGGGCACGAACTGGCGCTCGAATTACGATCGCTACCTGCAACTCGGCTCCTCAACCGTAAACGCCGAACGTCCCGACGGACAGATACTCACCTTCACGCTGCAGGGCAGCACATGGACGCCGGACACGGATACCGACTACACCTTGACGAACTCAGGCACGACCTGGACGCTGACGGATCATAACGACACGGTGGAAACCTACACGACCATTTCGGGCGGCGCGTACGCGCAACTGAACTCGATCGCTCTGCGTAACGGCTACACGCAGACCATGACGTATAACGGCAGCAACCAACTGACGACCGTGACTGACAGCTATAGTCGCTCGTTGACTTTGAGCTATAGCGGTTCCCTTTTGCAGAGCGTGGCGACTCCCGACAGCACGACGATAAGCTACGGCTACACGGCGGCAGGCGCGAGCAACGTCTTGAGTTCAGTTTCGTATCCGACCACGCCGGCCAGTGGGTTCACCTACAATTACACCGATGCCAGCTTTCCCTTTGCCCTGACCTCGATCGTGGATGGCCTGGGGCAGACCTACGCCAGCTGGACCTATGACAGTTCCGGCCGCGCCACTTCCAGCGAGTTCGGTTCCGGAGCGAACCAGACGACGGTCGCGTACAATTCCGATGGCAGCCGCACGGTGACCAACGCTCTGGGCGTTGCGGATACTTATAGCTTCACCTCGATGAACGGCGTCTGGAAGATGAACCAGATCTCCCGCGCGGCCACCTCCACGACTGCGGCGGCAACCGAGAATTTCTACTACGACAGAAACGGTTATCTCTCCACCTTCGTGGATTGGAAGGGCAACACCACGTCATTTACCAATAATGCACACGGCGATCCGACCACGGTCAACTATGCCGTGGGATCGACCGTCGCCTACAGCGTCACAATCAGCTACGATACGACCTTCGTCCATCTGCCCCACCAGATCGTCGCACCCGGCCTCACCAGCACTTTTGGGTACGACACGAGCGGCAACCTGCTTAACCGGACCGACACCGACACCACAACGACGTCGACGCCGTACAGCACGAACGGCCAGACACGCCAGACGCAGTGGACCTGGAACAGCACGGGAGAGATGCTTTCGGTGCAGTTGCCGCGAACAGACGTAACCGCAACGACCAGCTTTACCTACGCCACAGATGGGGCACTGACGCAAATTACCGATGCCCTCAGCCACAATACGCAGATCACTTCTCACACGGGTGGCGGCTATCCGCTAACCATCGTCGATCCTAACAGTGTCACGACAACGCTGACCTATACCGGCCTGCAGAAGCTCGCCACAAGCACACTTGCAACGACCGCCGGAAATCTCGTGACGACGTGGAGCTACGACGCGGCGCAGAACCTCGCCAGTGTGGAGAAGCCGGACAGCTCGACACTTAGCTATGGCTACGATACGGCTCACCGGCTGACCTCGATTACGGATCTGATCGGCAACAGCATCACCTACACGCTCGATGCCCTCGGCGACCCGACGGCGACGACGTGGAAGGACCCTTCCAGCACAACAACCAAAAGCACGTCGGCGACTTTTGATGCCCTCGGCAGGATGCTCACATTTGTCGGTGGCATGGGCCAAACGACAACGTACACCTATGACAAGGACAGCAACGTCGCTACAATCAAAGACCCGATCGGCAACACGGTCACGAATACGTGGGACGCACTGAATCGCCTCTCCAAGGTCCAGGACCCGTCTCCGGGCGGAACCACGACCTACACCTACAATGCATTCAACCACGTATTGAGCGTCAAAGACCCTAATACCCATACGACCAGCTACGTCTATGACGGCTTCGGCGACCGTATCCAAATCGCAAGCCCGGACGCCGGGACCTCGACCTACTATTACGACAAGGACCGCAACGTAACGCAGATTAACCTGCCCGGCAGCATGACGGCCAATTTGACGTATGACGTGCTCGACCGTTGGCTGACGACAAGCTACCCAAGCGACAGCACGCTGAACGTCTCCAACACCTACGACCAAACAACCGGGCACGGCTTTGGCATCGGCCGCCTTACCTCGACAACCGACAAACCCGGCAGCCTGAGCCTCAGTTTTGACGAACGCGGCAACGTCACCTACGAGAGCCGCACGGTTACGAGCGCCGGAACGTTGAACACGACGACGGCCTACGACGCAGCGAGCAACGTTTCTTCGATCAGCTATCCGTCCGGCACCGTGGTGGATTACAGCCGCGACAGCATGGGAAAGGTGACGGCGGTCACAGCGAAGCCACCCGGCGCAGGCTCGTTCAGCAACGTGGCGACCTCGATCACGTATGAACCGTTCGGCCCCGTCACGGGCGTGAATTTCGGCAACGGCATTACTGGCGCGTACGCCTTCGACAACGATTACCGGCCGACCACGCGCGTGGATGGCGCGACCACCAATGTTCTCGGCCTCAGCTACGGCTACAACGCCAACGACAACGTAACAGGCATCACAGACAGCGTGAACAGCGCGAACAGCCAAACCCTCGGTTATGACGCCCTCAACCGATTGAACTCGGCGGTGAGCGGCACGGGAGGCTACGGCACCTGGAGCTGGACATGGGATGCTGGCAGCAATGTCAGTACGCAGGTGGTGAACGGCACGACAACGACGTTCAGCCTCACTTCCGGCACAAACAAACTGTCCCAATGGGCGGGCGGCGGCACCACGGAAACCGTCACCAACACAAACGCCGGAAATATCAATCTCCTTAAGATCGGCGGTACGACAGTGCAAACGCTGACATACAACCAGGCGAACGAGATGGCCTCGGCGCAGGGGACTACCTTCGCCAGCTATGTCTACGACCTGACGGGGCAACGTCTTGAGAAGTCTCCCTCAGGCAGCTACCCAATCCTCTATCAATACGGGCGCACGGCGGGGGAGTTGCTGTCCGAGAATGATCTGCACAGCGGCCAGACGGCGGACTACATTTACCTCAACGGCCGTCCCGTCGGCGAAGTGAACCCGACGACGGGAGCCATCTACTTCATGCACACGGACAGGCTCGGCACCGTGGACACCGTGACGGACGGCAGCAAGAACGTCGTATGGAACGCGACATATCAGCCCTTCGGCAGCAACGGTATCGGCAGCGTGACGGGAACGCTCGGCACCCAAAGCGTGCGGCTGCCGGGTCAGTACTTCGATCCGGAGACAGGCTATAACCACAACGGTTTCCGCGACTATGCCGGAGGGCTGACGCGTTACGTCGAAGCCGATCCGATGGGGATAGGCAGCGTGGCGGGCAAGCAAGCGAATGACATCAACATCTATCAGTATGTGAAAGGGAATGCCTTCAGGTTCACTGATACCAGAGGATTGCAAGAGGGTGATCCGTTCGAGCCATTGGCGCCTATTCAGATTCCAACACCACAGGCCGGTAGACCACCTTACCCGTACACGCCCGCCCCCCAATCGTCGGGACCCCTGGACATAATAATCCCCAAGCCATCTGAGGAAAAGGAATTCCATGAAGAGTACGGCAAAACACTATATGAGCAAATGCAAGAGCTCGAACAAAATCCAGAGGAATTGAAGGCCGCTCAAAGAGAGTGCACGTTGCGACGCATCGAACAACAGGAGACTCAGCAAAAACAGATTGAACAGTTTAAAAAGGCACCATACTGTACCGCGTCCGATCCTAAAGGGCTAGGGCCAGGTCAACCGACTGTTACGAATCCGAAGCCTCCCGACGCTTGCAGCATTATCCTGGGGCTCCCATGAGGACAAGACATGAAGCCGCTGTTATTTGCACTCTGCTTTGTCATTCTTATTTCCTCACTGACCCGTGCCGACGCTTCCCCCGATGATTCCCGCTTTTCTGCCATCGAATCAAGAGCCCAATCAGGTGACCCACAAGCTCAGTTCGACCTCGCGATGGCCTATTATACCGGAGAGCGGACAGCGAAGAATATTGACACGGCAATGCAATGGCTGCGTAAAGCGGCGAACAATCACAACCCCGACGCTGAAGACTTTCTAGCCTTATCATATGATCTCGGTAAGGATGTACCACAAAACTACGATGAAGCGTATAAGTGGTTCCTAAGAGAAGCGATTGAATCTGAACGCCCTTCCGCCGAAGCATCTCTTGGCACCATGTATGAAGAGGGGCAGGGTGTTCATGTGGATTATGCGGAGGCAGCGAAATGGTACCGTAAGGCGGCCGAGAAACGTTATGCGCCTGCCCAAATGCTGCTAGGAAATCTCTACTTCCGAGGTAAAGGCGTTAGCAAAGACTACCTTGAAGCCGCACGATGGTACCGAAAAGCCGCCGAAGCTGGATTCACTAAAGCGCAACTGTACCTCGCTGACATGTACTTGCACGGCCAGGGAGTTGAACAAAACGATAAGGAAGCGTTCGAATGGTACAAAAAAGCGGCGACACATGACGTTCCAGCAACGCTTGGAGCTAAAGCCAGTCAGCCCATCATCCTAGCGGAGTATGCCGTCGGGATGATGTATATCGAAGGCGATGGAATCTCTCAGAGCTACGCCGAGGGCGCAAAGTGGATTCAGAAAGCCGCGGATCAGAATTTCGTAAACGCTGAACACGAACTCGGTTTCATGTACGACGAAGGATTGGGCATCCCGAAAGACCGCGCGAAAGCACTCACGTGGTGGCGGAGGGCTGCCGAGCAAGGCTACCCCAAGTCCCAAGCTATGCTGGCAATAGCGTATCGGGACGGAAATGGCGTACCGCACGATGATAAACAATCTGCGACGTGGTGGCGCAAGGCCGCGGAACAAGGTCTACCTTCCGCTCAGTACAGCCTGGGAATTCTTTATTTCGACGGTCGCGGGGTTCCGAAGGATGCGGTCGAATCCGACATGTGGCTGACGCTCGCCGCGGCACAAAAGTACCAAAAAGCAATCGACTACATTCAAGTAGTCGAACAATCCCTTAGCCCCTCTCAAACCGCAGACGCCCGGCGGCGTGCTGTCGAATGGAAGCCTACACCGGAAAAAAAGACCGAGTAGCGTACAAAAGAGTCACGCGGAAAATCGCCTGGGCCAACGACCCCGGTCCTCTATCAGTACCGGCGTGCCGGCGGGCGGACTCCTTTCAGACGTCGACCATCATAGGGGCCAGCGGCTTGACAAGTTCGCCAACCCTCTTCACATTTGCAGCGAAGCCTTTCTTTAGGGTAAGCAATCGGGCCTGAATCATTCGTGGGAAAACCCGCCGCTTTATTGATCATGAATTATCCGAAGGAATCTGATGTCCGGTAACTCCCGCAATTCCCTGCTGCGCACCCTCTTACATGTCCTCGTGGCCTCCGCCGGCCTTGCGGCGCTTTCCTGGGAAGTGATTTGGCAAAATAAGTCGTCGCTCGCTCTCGGTATTTCCGCCTGGGGCACAGCCCTGACGCTCGCGGCGACTATGGGCGGCATGAGTCTCGGCGCATTTGTGATGGGCAATGCTTTGAAAAATCGAATGCTCGTTCGCCCCGTTCGCCTTTATGGCGCACTCGAATTCGCTATCGGCGTTGCCGGACTTTTTCTCGGGCAGGCCTTCAAGGCCGTGCAGGATCTCGATACATGGGCCTATACCGCTATCCCCGGCAACGGCTCACTGGTGCATATCCTGGGCATTGCGGTCGTGATTGGGGTGCCAACCATGTGTATGGGCGCGACACTTCCAGTTTTCGGCCTGGTTGCGCGGCAGTTCCGCACATCAATAGCTACGCTTTATGGCCTCAACACGCTTGGCGCCGCGACGGGCTCCTTGATTGCGGCCTTCGCCCTCATACCGCTATTCGGCATTACACACACGGGCTTCATTGCGGCCGGAATAAATTTCGCGGTCGGCGTCGCGACATGGCTGCTGCCGCCCGGCGAACCGGCAACTGCACCCGTGCAGGAGGAAGTGAAATCCCCAACAGCGACGGTTCTGTCCCCGTGGATGCAGCAACTGATTGTCACTGTCACCGGCTTCGCCACTTTCGTGCTCGAGATCGCATGGTTCCGCTCGCTTACGGCCGCTTTTCACAGCACCACCGCGGCTTTTGCGACTATGCTGGCAGCGGTACTGATTGCTCTAGGCCTCGCGGCGCGCCTCGCCCCGATCCTGAAAAAGGGGAACATCTCGCTTGGGCCCATCATAGGCTGGGCCGGGATTTTGATACTTCTGGCCACCCCGATCATCGAACGCTTCGAACTTTTCATGGGCGTCACCGGCAACCCCCATATTTCGGTGCTTGTCATGAATATGAGCCGAATTATCATGACGCTTTGTGTTGTCGGACCGCCGGTTCTGTTTCTTGGCATGGCATTTCCGTGGATCATCGACGATACCGACAACGCGCGCCGCTGGGGCATTCTCTACACGCTCAATACGCTGGCGGCGATTGTGGGGTCGATCAGCGCGGCATGGATCTTGCTTCCTTCCATCGGCTTCGCCCGTACGGCATGGCTGGCCGGGGCTTTGGTTGCGATCTCAGGAATTATCGCTTCTCCCTCCCGAAAACGGGTTGCGCTGATCGTTTTAAGCCTCGCGGCGCTGGTCACGGCCGCGGCGCTCCAGTCCGGCGCGAGCCGGATCTATGCTCAGGGCAGCCAGCGTTTCGGCGGCAATCGCAAAGGCAAGCTTCTGGAACTTTACGAAGGCCCGATGTCCACCGTCTCCGTCACGGAGTACGACAATGGCGAACGAAGGCTTCTTATTGACGGTTCCTCGGCATCCGCTCAGGCAGGACCGGACGCGGTCAATTATTCGCATTACATGCGCTGGACGGGGCGCTTGCCGATGATTTTGAATCCAGACCCGAAAAACGTCCTGATAATCTGTTTCGGCACCGGCCAGACCGTGAATGCGGTTCGACGGGAGAACCCCAAGTCCATCGATGTCGTCGATATCAACCCGGACATTTTCAAACTGGCGCATAACTTCCCGGCCAATGAAGATGTACTCAGCGATCCGAAGGTCAAGCATATTGTCATGGATGGCCGCGCTTACATGCGCCGCATTCAGAAGACCTATGACGTCATCACGCTTGAGCCCATGCCGCCCACCCAAGCCGGCGTCAACAATCTCTACTCGAAGGAGTTTTATGAATTCGCGCGGAATCGGCTTTCGGCTCACGGCACCATCGCCCAGTGGTTGCCCTTCTACAGCGTTCCGCCAAAATACGCTGCGTCCATAGCCAAAACCTTTCATGACGTGTTTCCGAACTCCATTATCTGGATGGATCCCGTCACGAAAAATGACGGGATACTGCTTGGCACCAAGGATGACAACGGACCCCCGCTCGGAACGGTCTGGCCAGGCCTTGACCGCAAGGGTACTACGCGCGACATGAGCCCCGATGAAATACGCAATGATGTTTATCTTAATCGCGAAGAACTTGCGCGCTACAGCAAGTATGGAGAAACCATTACCGACGACAATCAGCTTCTGGCCTATGGCGAGCCCGTCTATGCCGCATCCCAAATGTTACCAGGCGACTTGGCCGACGAGAGCCTGAAGTTTATTGATCAAATGAAGAAGACTCCAAGCCCCTAAAGCATACTTGCTATAAAGACGCCGGGAGCCAACTCCATGTCCATTCCCCCGTTACCTTCGATCGAACGCGACCCGCAAAACAGGTTTCGAACACCTTTTGTCGTACCCTTCCTATGGGGCTTGTTCTTTGGATTTGTCATAGGCCTTTGGTATCCGCATTGACTCCTCCTCCGCTAGGAGAACATGAGTCCCATGAAAAGGCAGGCAAAACCAAGAAACGCGCGGCCGTGTTGTGTTCGGGGTTAATTGTTGGCGTAGCGGTCAGCGCTGGCGCGATTCGGGCATTCTCCCCTGTGGCCAACCGAGATCCACGCGCCGCATGGGCATTCGCTTCTTGTATTAAGGATAGAGCGTGCCGAGCACAACGTTGAGCATATTCGCCTTCACGGCCGTGACTTTCTTGATTGTCCCGGCGAGATTAATGTAAACAAAGCCGCCTGTCATCGTGGATGCCGGGGGTTGAGAGAGAATCTCGAAATCGACCAGCAGCGTTACCGTTCTTCCCGCGCCGCGAAGTCCATCGACATATTCCCTGGCATGTGGCTCGTCCATCGGCAGCTCGGCGAACTCATTGTTCGCGTTAAATCTCACGGTGTAGAAGGGACCGGAACCGCTGAGCACGCTCGTGAAGGCGCCGCCGGGTATTGCCAGAAGGGCATTACCACACGGCAGCCCGCGGCGGTCCGCGTGGATGGTGAGGCTATCCAGCTTGATGGGTTTCCGGGGCGCCCCCGTTCTTCCGTAGCCGACAAACGGAAAGGAACGGCGCGTGGCGTCGTAGTCTCCGAGGAAGTATATAGGGGACATGGCGCCTACAGGCAGCGAAAGCGCATGCAGGATCTCGGGGGCGTTGGTCTTGTAGAAACTTGCCATGGCGGGATAATCGAATTCGCTTTTCAGGGCGCGAAGCATCCCCATGTCGCCGCAGTTGTTCAGCATGATGAAGTAGTTCAGGAACGGCTGATCGCCCGAAAGCAGTGATGGTTGAACACGGGCAAGGTTCAGGTCGAGCATCACAGTTGGCTCGGCCGCGCTGTTCCTGATGCGGGCGACGGTCGCACTGTCGAGGGCTCCGTACTTCTTTCCGGGCGCTTGCGAGACCCCGGTGCTCTGAAACAGCAGGAAAAGGCAGGTTAGCAGCCCCAGCTCTCGAAACCCTCTGGGCGCAGGCAGGATTGACGCCGCCATGGTGCTTCTTCGCGAGCCTTCGAGCGAGGAGCGGCGCGGGAATGTGGGCACGGTCGGTACAGGCATGGAGTCGAGTCTACCACAGGCTCTATGTAAACAGTGTCTATGCAAACGCTGTAGATGTATGCCCGCCACCCCTGGAAACTCAGAGGAGTGCAAGACAAGCTACAGAAAGCACTGGGGAAACGCGTCCGCGAGCTGCGTCTCCGCGCCGGATACTCGCAGGAGGCGTTCGCCGATCATTGCGGGGTTCACCGCACCTTTATGGGGACGATCGAGCGCGGCGAGACGAATTTGAGCCTTCAGAATCTGGCGCGGCTCGCGGCCGGATTCGGGATCACCCTGTCGAAGTTGCTGTCGGGTGTCGAGCGGCAGGCGGAGAAGCTCGGGCGCGGACGCGTCGCGCCGGATCAGGTGTTGCCGCCGGATTCCCGGCCACGGCGGGGGTAGTTCGAGGCCCGCTGCGGCAGCGGCAGTTCAGTAAGCGCCGAGCCGCTCGACAAGTCCCGAGGGCTCATTTAACATAATCACGCCTAACGGCAGTCCCAAAAACCACGACGGCACAACGGCAGAACGCGAATAATTTAACGTAAGATAACTTATGCGGCTATTAAATTCAGGGTGTGACGAGGAGCGTTCAGCTCGCGGCAGCCACTTCCCTAGGCCTACTTCAGCAGCGCCGGTTGAATACGCAGCACCAGCCGACACTAAGCCCATGTGATGTCAGGAAAATCCGCAGCCATGTTCTCAATTGTCACGCCGTCCCGTTCTTTCGAAAAAGGGTGGCAGCAGTACGAAGCGGGCGCCCGTCGAATGCATCCGGCGTTCTGGGAACTGTTCTTCGGCAGCGCTAGGAGCCGAGCTGTGATGACAACACGCGATTGATCTGCTATCCCGGCCTCTCACAACATTTCGGGGGGCTAAAACCTATGGCAATCAGCACCAAGGATATAGGCGTGGGCGGCATCTATGCCACCGCAGGAAATCAGGAACGACGAGTAGTGAAGATTGAAAACGGGCGTGTTCACTACGAAGCCCGTGGTGGCAAGGTCAAAAACAAATGGGCACCCGGCCACGCGAAAGCAAAGGCACCGACGCTCGCTGCATTCGCCAAGGCATGCGAAAAGGTAATTGAAAAGCCCGTAGACACGCTCGAACTATTCTGGATGCTGCTCAAGAGCGTGGGCATCAATAACCTGACCTTCAGGCAATCCGGCCAACTTTTTGCGGAACTGCGCTCCATGTGTCCCAGCATATTCGAGAAGGCCCTTCTCGCAAGAGCCAAGAAACTGATGGACAGATAGAGCGTGGCGCAACCGGCTGGTTGAAAACCGCCCGTTTCCGGCAAACTCTCGACGAGATTGATGAAACGGCCCAAAGGCAAACAGGCGGGGCAGCAGGAGCCCAATGTGGGCGTTTTCAAGCGCGATAATGTATTTTATCTAGTTAGGAATGTCAAGCAGGGGGAGTTACAATGCACGTGCTCAGAGCAAGTCTCATCAACCTTCGCGCCTCTTGCTCAAACCGCCACTTGACCATTAGGTTCTTGCCTAGGCCCGAGGAAACTAGGAATTGTTATGAGACTCAAGAACCTTTTGTTCTTTGCTGTGGTTTGCGTCGCATGCAGCCTCCAAGCTGCCCAAGCGGCGGGGAAGAAGTCTGACGAATGGGACCTTTCTCATGGTCATCCGCAGGTACCAACTCAACACTTGCCGTCCCTTAAACAGATTCCGATCCGTGCGGGAATAGTCGTAGGATACCGCAAAATAGATAATGCCCACCCTCCGGTACCTGTAATTTTTGATTTGTCCAATGGTCAACAATCGGTATGGGAACTACCCCCAGAACTTTTTAACCCTACGCACCAGTGCATCCATGACACACTTGCCATGCAGTGGGCGCCAGGGGCAAAGCAGTTTTTACTTACACATGGAGGAGCGCTGGATCTAGTTCACAGTGATGGGACCTATTCGATCGTGGCCCTGAAACAACCACTAACGACTGAAGCAAACGGATGTATGTATGATTATGCACTATCTCCAGATGGTACACTCATCGCTTACACGCTCAACGATGGCCATTCCACCGGTTTGTATTACCAGCAACTTCACGGCTCCGATCAAGTCAAGCTCGTCGATGGTGGGTATACCTTTCATCCAGCGTGGAGCCCGGACGGGAAGAAGATCGCCTTTACCACGAAAAGTGATGGGTTAGGAATTGTCAGTATAACCGGTCAGCAGCTTGCCGACATTCAGCCTCCTTTTAAACGGGAATACCCGCGGGCACTGGTGGACCATATCAAATGGTCCCCTGACGGAAGTCGGATAGCATTCTTGTTCGACAGAAAACTGTATGTAATCAATGCCGATGGAACGGGCATGAAACCTATAGTGTTTAAACCAACCGATGCTGAAGTTGAAAATTACTCTTGGTCGCCGGATGGAAACCAATTCGTCATTGCTTCAAATGTTGAAGATGGGAAAAGGTGCTCTATGAATCTTGGTTATTATTTAGAAGTGGGCGGGTTTCCTTGTATACAAGGGTACGATCTCTACACGAGTAACTCCGATGGATCGAATTTAGAACGCATTACAAAGGAGCCATTTTACTTCTCGTATGATCTATCTTGGCTTTTGTAGAGCCATGCTCCTCCTATCGACCGCAGTGCTTCCTAAAGAGACGGTGCCACCACACCAATCTTCGGGCCATGATCGACACTAATCGTATTCGACTTGTCGGGCAGCTGATGCGTGACGAATTTCGCCGATCGAGGTATTGGGTTTACGTAAATATCGCGGAGCTCATCGCGTATCTCCTATTCGAATCATTTTTCTGGGCGCCTTATGGAGAGGAAGGGCTGCTTGGAGGACCCGGGGACCCCATCATCCAGGGGTTCTTTGTTCTCCCTCTGCTTCTACTGATGATTGTGTTGAATTTGATTTGGGTGACGATAACGCTGTACAAGGTACTTCAACAAAGCAACTGGAAGCCGTTTTTCGTGTGGCTCATTGTAATATTTATATGGTTTGGAGCCGTGCAGTACGACCGGTCGAGGCAGTATACAGGCGACTTAATGAACGAAGCGGATCTGTCACCCGGCCTTCCGGTTGCTAATCCACGCCACCCCTTTAGCTGCCCCGCGAACGTCCATAAAGTTCAGAATGTCCATCAGCAAACCGGCCCAACCCCCTGCCCGGCCACAAAGAAGTGAATCGATAACGTCCTACACCAGGCGGGTCCAATTAAACGCCTGAGCAATGACAGAGGTCACTTCATAAGCGTCACGGCCATGTTTGTCATGTCGGAGCGTCCCCGGTCGTCGACGACGCGCACCCGGTACTTCCCCGGCCGCGATTTCCAGAGCAGTGTTTTGCCCGGCTCCGATGTGCCTAGGTATTCGTTCCCGATAAACCAGTACATAATGTGAACATCGCCATCGACGCTTGCGCTGAAGCCAATTTCACTATCCGCGTCCGCGCGGTATTGGATGTCAGGCTGCGGTGACGTGATGACGGGACTTTGCCCTTCTGCCGCTCCGGGCGCATCCGCGTCGGAGCACCCCTCCTCCCAAGGTGGCAGCGAGATTTTGTGGATTCCAGCTTTTTCCAGAGTCTGGCGCAAATCGCTCGGCCATACCTCGAAAGTCTGATAGGCCGTGACGCCTTCTTCGTAATGACACGCGCGTTTGCCGTTCAGGCGATCAACTAAAACCTTGCGGTAGACATTATGATTGCGAATGGGCGAGACGCCGGGAATAAACCATGCGCTGGTGCGCACAGGATAACCGGTCCTTCGACCTTGTTTGCCGTGACGGGCATTTTCTGAGCGGGTGTGGTCGCAGCGTTGGTGAAAACGGGAAATAGCGCCAAGGAAAAAACCAGCGCCAACAACCAACGCTTCATATCGGGCTCCTGTCCGCAGCACGGACTTCAGAATTCGCCCTTATCCTATTGAGGAATATGAGAAGATCAATAGAAAATACGAAACTCTATACGCCCTGGGGTATGGCCACCTTGCCCCGTGCAAGTCACTTAACCACCGCGCGTTTGCGACGTCATCTTCCTGGCGCTACACTTTCCATTGACTGTCGTCATCATTGGTAAGCGGCGTTTTGCATGCGTTGTTGGTGGGTGAACCAGAACCAGACCTATCGCCACGAACTTGGCGGCGGCTACCTATGGTCGCCCAAGCGAAACGCCAACGGTGCGCGCAATCCCTTCTACGAATCCATGCGGGAAGTCGCGCCGGGCGATTTGGTTTTTTCGTTCGTGGACACACGAATTGCAGCCATCGGTATCGCGGAGTCCTACTGCTACGAGAGTCCAAAGCCGGAGGAATTTGGCGGTGCCGGCATGAATTGGGAGGCGATCGGCTGGCGAGTACGGGTGCGTTTCAGAGAGATGGAGAACCGCGTCAGGCCGAAGGACCATATAGAGTTATTGCGACCACTCCTGCCGGACCGCTATTCCCCCCTCCAACCCAACGGCAATGGAATTCAGTCGGTTTACTTGACCTCAGTTCCCGAAATCCTTGCGGAGGCGCTGATCGCGCTGATCGGCCCCGAGGCAGTCGTCGTGCAGGCACGGGCACAAGAAGCTGACCAAACGATGACCGCCGCAAACACCGATTTGGAGCTTTGGGAACACCATATCGAGTCCGAGCTGGACCGGGACAGTGCCATTGTGACGACTGAACGCGAAGCCCTCATCATAGCGCGGCGCGGTCAGGGGCTCTTCAAAGAGCGTGTCATGCAAATCGAACGCCGATGCCGGATCACCGGCGTAGACAATCTGATTGGGGTCAAACTTGTAATGGTTAAATATTGTACGCTAAGCAGTCATTCTTCAGCTTCCGTTAACCATCAGCACCATCAGCATTAAGACCTTCTGCAACTATTGGAGGCAGGGTAGAGTGGACTAAACTGACGGAATTTCAATGAGCGCTTTCGATGCCACAGCCTTGAACGAGCTACTGAACAGAAGCGATGACGTAATTCATCTGCACGGAGAGGAAATTCCCGATCCGTACCAGCATCTGGCGGACGTCAAAAGCCAGGCGACCCAGGCCTGGGCGGCCGAGCAGGAAAATCTTTATCGCCGCCACATCGGCGAAACTTCCGGAACGGATGATCTGACGGAACTCGCGAACGCACCTCGAAAAGGTATCCCTGCCCGTGCCGGCCAACATTGGATCTTCTATCATCAGGGCGGCGAAGACAATCAGCCCACTCTTCGAATTTCCGATACACCAGAAGGCGAAGGTCGTTTACTTGTTGATCCTGCGGAAGTGGAATCCGGCAATCCGCAGTTGCGCGGGGCCTCGGTAAGCCCGGATGGCAAGTATCTGGCCTATATCATCTCCCAAAACGGAGCTTTCGAATCGACGCTTCGGATCAAGAAGCTCGAAAGCGGCGAAGATATTCCGGATGTGATCGAGAAGACCGGCGGCATGTGGTGGGACAAGGACGGTTCAGGTTTCCAATACAACCAGGTCCTGAACGGCGCAGATCCGCAAAATTACCGCATCATCCTCAAGCATCACAGGCTCGGCGAGGATGGAGTGCAAGACACGCAGGTCAGCGACGACAACATTCCGACCGGTTATGCGAGTCCCGCCTACGCCGAATATCGAACGCACTCAGCTTATTCGGGAGACCAGGAATGGATGTTCACCGGAGCCAATCTCGCGCCGCGCAGCCTTTTGCTGAAAGATTCCGAAACCGGAAAGTATCGGACCATAATTGAAGCCGGTATCGCCAATCACGCCCCCATCGCCGATACAGGCGACGGCATTCTGATGTGGACGGATCGCGAGGCGCCGAAGGGCAAGGTGGTCAAATTTGATCCCGCCAATCCCTCATCCGGGAACTGGACAACCGTCATTCCGGAAGGGACTGACGTTTTGAAACACGTATTTTGGCACAAAGACCGCATTTTCGGCGTTTACACGCACGAGGGCGCGGATCAGGTCCGTGTTTTCGAGAAGGATGGCGATCCGGTGGCAACGATACCTCTACCTGCGCAAAGCCAAGTTTATTTCAGCCATTCCAATCTTGCCGGCATAAGCCTCGGCGCGGGCACGGCTGCGGACAAGGACGACCTGTATTTGAGCCTCGAGAGCTTAACCGTTCCGCCCACGGTTTACCGATACAAGGTCGAGACGAACTCCCTGCAGCCTCTTGAATCAACGGCTTCAGCCAATTCCGATTTCATTGTGGAGCGGTTGTGGGCCCGATCGAAAGACGGCACAAAAATTCCGGTGACGGTTACCCGCAGGCCCGATGCGGTATTGGACGGCACGGCCGCGCTCAAGCTGACCGGCTACGGTAGTGGTGGTTACAATCTAAGCCCCGGTTTTGATCTGGAGGCGCTGAATTTTTTGAGAGATGGTGGAATTTATGCACAAGCCCATGTGCGCGGCGGCGGTGAAGGCGGCAAGAATTGGCACGATCAGGGGCGTCTCAAGAACAAGCAGAATTCTTTCGATGACTTCAACGGTTGCGCCGCGCATCTGATCTCAAACGGATATACCTCGCCTTCACGCCTTGTTGCCGAGGGCTCAAGTGCGGGCGGCCTTCTTGTTCTGGCATCCATGGAGCAGCAGCCCTGGTTGTATGGCGGGGTCATCGCCAACGTTCCGGTCGCGGATATGCTGTCAAAAAGCATTGCCTCGGGCGCACTCGAATTCGGAGACCCCCACGGCAACCGGGAGGATTTCGAAACAGTCAAAGGTTACTGCCCGCGTTTGAATATCCGCGAAGGGCAGAATTACCCGCCGATCCTGGTGCGCGCCGGTGAACATGACCCGCTCATCGACGAAGCCTATAAATATATCGCAACCATGCAGCATGACTCGCCTCAAACCGTCGCCCTGCTTCATGTCGAGAAAGATTTTGGGCATGGTTCGGCCAGGCCGAAACCGATCGCCCTAAAGGAAATGGCGGATAAAAAGGCTTTCATCGAACGCAGCATAGGCCCGATCGATGCTGCGAAATACAAAAAGGAACTGGCGAATCGACAGGCGCTTTTGGGCGGAGAGCTTTCTATGCAGCCGGTAAATCCTTCGAAAGACGGCAGCAGAACTCCAGCATTCCCGAAGATGGGTGTTGACTATTGACGAATTCTCGAAGCTGGTAAGCGCATCCGAGAGTGGCACGTCCTGCAATTATCGCGAATGCCGTGCTCGTTTGGCTCCGCGCTTTATGCTCCCGAGTAGTCTGATCACCGACGTGCGGCCGACCGCTAGCCGCTTCGCGATGGCACGGTTGCTCAAACCGCTTTTGCGAAGCCGCTGCATTTCCTTCACGAGCTTAGCGGCCGTTTGCGGCCGACCATGCGGTTTGCCCTCTCTTCTTGCCTGAGCGATGCCGGCTTTTACCCGGTCCCGCAATATGTCCCGTTCGAATTCGGCGAAGACGGCCAACATGCCGGCGAGCGCGCGTCCGCTCGGTGTCGTAAGATCAAGCGCTTCGGACAGCGACACGAAGCCAACATCGAGTACATTCAATTCCTGGAGCGTGTTCACAAGATCGACCAGGGATCGTCCCCAACGGTCCAGGCGCCACACGACAACCAGATCAATCTCCCGGCGCCGGGCAGCAGCAATGAGGCTCTCGCGCTTCGCGCGCGCGGATGCGCCCGATCCAACATCCTTAATCTCGACGGTGACAGCCCATTTTCTTTTTTTGGCATAGTCCCGCATGGCGGCAAGCTGCATCGGCAGGGTTTGCTGGTCATGTGTTGAGACGCGGGCATAAAGACCGGCGCGGAGCGTTTTTGACTGGTGTCCAAAAACCCCCTTCTGGGCGGTAGAGGAAAGACATCGTTTTTGCTGGCTTTTGCGCATCGGTTTCTGCTATGTCCGAAATCTAAAGTTTTTAGTCAGGGCTTATCCTATGCCACATCAGGACCTTTTGTCACCGGCGCAGCGCCTTGAACTCCTGGCGCTGCCTGTCAGCCTCAAGGAAATCGCCGAACTTTATACATTGTCGGCGTCGGATCAGGATTTGGTGGCGAAGCGACGCGGCGGCAGTAACCGTCTCGGGTTCGCGGTGCAGCTAAGCTTCTTAAGGTTTCCAGGCCGTGTCTGGAGTCCCGAAGAGGTCATACCGGCAGCCATGCTACGCTTCATCGCGCAACAGGTCGGCAGCGACCCGTCAGAGCTTTCCGTGTACGCAGAGCGGGATGAGACGCGACGCGAGCATCTGGGCGATCTGCTGAGAGAATATGGCTGGAAAGCCTTCACCCAACGCGACTACCGCAACCTATCTCTATGGCTCGCGGACCAAGCGCGCAGCACCGACCAAGGGCTGGCGTTGGTAAATGTCCTCGTCAGCGAGATCCGCCAGCGACGTATCGTGGTGCCCGCTTTGCCGGTCCTTGAGCGGCTGACGCTGCGGGCCAGGGCGAAGGCTCGCAGGGAAGCGTATACGGCCCTCATTAAAGACCTTACCGTCGAGCAGATGTCCCGGCTGGACAGCTTGCTCGATAAGCGGGAGGACGCTTGGCAGACCACGCTTGGCTGGCTGCGACAGGCGGCGGGAACAGCGAATCCGAGCAATATCGTTAGCTGCATCGAGCGCCTGAAGTTCATTCGCGATCTCGGAATTCCTCTGGAATGGGCACGCCGAATTCATCAGAACCGGCTCACGCAGATCGCGCGCGAGGCCTCCAACACCCCTGTCACACACTTCCGTGACCTCAGCGATGAGCGGCGCTACGCAACGCTGGTGGCCGCCGTTCTCGATACAGCAAGCCTGATCACCGACGAAACCGTGGACATGCATGAAAATTATCTGGGACGGCAGTTCAAGAAAGCCGAACGCAGGCATCTGAATGCGTTCCAGGAGAACAGCAAGGCTATCCACGAAAAAGTGTCTCTCTACGCCGCAGTCGGTGAAGCGCTCATCGAAGCACGCGAGCAGTCGCAAGACCCATTTACCGCCATCGAAAAGCTGCTGCCGTGGGATGCGTTCCTAAAAAGCGTGCAAGAAGCGGTCAAACTTGTGCAACCGGAAGGCTTTGATCATCTGCCGCTGATCGCCGATAGCTATTCTCAACTGCGACGCTATGCCCCGGCATTCCTTGAGCAGTTTGAATTTCGCGCGGCTCCGGCGAGTGATGACCTTCTCAAGGCGATTGAGTTGCTTCGCGGGTTGAACGCGTCCAATGCCCGTCGCGTCCCGGATGATGCGCCTCGCAGTTTTGTCCGGCAGCGTTGGGAGAAATATGTCTTTGCCGGAAATGGGATTGACCGGCGCTTCTACGAAATATGCGTTTTGTCAGAAGTGAGCAAGGCGCTTCGCGCAGGCGATCTCTGGATTGCTGGAAGTCGCCGCTTTAAGGATTTCGAAGAATATCTGTTGCCGAAGGCGACATATCGCGACTTGCGAAAGACGAGCGCCCTGGGCCTAGCGATTGATGGCGACTGCGAAGCCTATCTCCGGCAGCGCGGTGAACGACTTCATCAGGCCCTGAAGAAGACCGCGCAATTGGCCAGAGATGGCGCATTGCCTGATGCCTCGATCATTAACGGTGTCCTGAAAATAGCGCCCCTGGACAACCAGGAGCCGGACGAAGCACTGCTGCTGAACCGGCAGGTCTACGGGATGCTGCCGCGCATCAAAATAACTGACCTCCTTGTCGAGATTGACGAGTGGACCGGCTTCACACGGCATTTTACGCACCTGAAAAGCGGCGCGGCGGCGCAAGATCGTGAATTGCTTCTTGCCGCCATTCTGGCCGACGGCATCAATCTGGGCGTGGCGCGCATGGCGGAAGCTTGCCCCGGCGTCTCGGCAGCAACTTTGAGCCGCGTCTCCGCGTGGCACATCCGGGAGGAGACTTACTCCAAGGCACTGGCAGAAATCATCAACCATCACCATCAGATTGAATTCGCCGGTCATTGGGGCGACGGCACCACTTCCTCATCCGACGGACAGCGGTTTGCCACGGGAGGGAGAGGCGATGCGCGTGGACAACACAATGCCCGCTATGGCAACGATCCCGGCGTCACTTTCTATACACACATTTCCGATCAGTATGGGCCCTTCCACAGCAAGCTGATTAACGCGACTGTCCGCGACGCGACGCATGTGCTCGACGGCCTGCTTTATCATGAGAGCGACTTACAGATTGAGGAGCACTACACGGACACAGCGGGCTTTACCGACCATGTTTTCGCGCTCTGTCATCTGTTGGGCTTCCGCTTTGCGCCACGGATACGCAACATTGGCGAAACCAGGCTCTATACGATGGAAAAACCCGCGAATTATCCGGGCTTGGAGAGCCTCATCGGCGGCATGATCAATATGAAGCACATTCCGCTGAATTGGGAAGACGTTTTGAGGCTGACGGCATCCATCAGACATGGCACAGTTTCGGCCTCGCTCATGCTGCGTAAGCTTGGAGCTTATCCGCGACAGAATGCGCTTGCCATTGCTCTCAGGGAGATCGGCAAACTGGAGCGGACGGCGTTCCTGCTGGAATATATTCAGGATCTTGACCTCCGGCGCCGCATTCATGCCGGCTTGAATAAAGGTGAGGCTCGCAATGCCCTCGCGCGGGCCGTGTTTTTCAACCGTCTGGGCGAACTTCGCGATCGTACCCAAGAGAGTCAGAAAGGCCGGGCAAGCGGGCTCAATCTCGTTGTCGCAGCCATTGTTCTGTGGAACACCGTCTACGTTGAGCGGGCCATCAGCGTGTTGCGGCAGCAGGGGCAGGATATACCCGACGAGCTTCTGGCTCACGTATCGCCGCTGAAGTGGGAGCACATCAACCTCACGGGGGATTATGTCTGGCGCCGTGACGGCGGCTTGCGAAACAAAG
>Ga0335079_10001561_pt1 | contig 26172 bp, 25 predicted proteins | sample Lox_Sample_33_FD_206719 | JGI IMG/M metagenome (GOLD analysis project Ga0335079, IMG submission 206719) | Soil microbial communities from Loxahatchee National Wildlife Refuge, Florida, United States - Lox_Sample_3.3 | ecosystem: Environmental > Terrestrial > Soil > Wetlands | place: USA...
ACCGCGCAATGGTCTTGACTCGAGAGGCGTCCGCGCGATAAGCACAGCCTCCCTCGAGCGAGTCTGCGCGGGGCCGTGAATTTGGGCAACTGGCTGGAAGCACTGAGAGACCGAGTCATCGTCCGGTCGCAGGTGGGTAAGCGGAAGCTCGACGCCGCTTTCACCCGCAGGGACCTCGACCGCAAGCTGCGGGACCTCGGTGAGTCGCTCCTTCGGGCGTTCTCGGAGGGACGGCTCGACGTTCCCAAGGACTCCGCGGCCCTCATGAGCGAGGCCCGTGAGCTCGAGGGGAGACTTCGGTCGCAGCGAGAGGAGATTGCGGCGCTGGAGAGTGAGCCGGTCTAGGAAGACGGACGAAAGGGCCCGTGGCGCAGCTGGGAGCGCGCTTGAATGGCATTCAAGAGGTCACCGGTTCGATCCCGGTCGGGTCCACCAAATAAGTGACGTAATCGCGGGCGGTTCGGACTACTCCGGGCCGCCCGCGGCCGTTTACGGTCGCTGTAGCGTAGCTGGGCCGTTCCCGGCGATGAGCTCGCGGAGGCGCTCGAGCCGGGCGTGGGTGTAGCGGTCTGCCATCCTGGAGCTGCTCCAGCCGCCGGCGTCGCGGAGCTCGTGCTGGCCAGCGCCCCGCTCGGCGAGGCGCGAGGCGAAAACGTGCCTGAAGAGGTGCAACCACACGCGCTCGAGGCCGGCCGCCTTTGCGGCGCTCCGGAAGGCGCGGCGCGGGTCGGGGATGCGGCCGAAAACCAGAGCGTCATCGCGCTTCGGCAGGAGCTCGAGGATCTCGACCGCACGCGGCGAGAGCGGCGCGGGGCGCATCTTGCGCGCCTTGTTCCGCCCGCGGCGGCGCGTCGAGACGATCCAGGCGGTGGCGGTCTTCCTATCGATGTCGGCGACGGCGAGACGCGCGAGCTCGGATTTCCTCAAGCCCGTCTCGCGCGCGAACTCGACGAGGAGGCGCCAGGGCGCTCGGTATTTCCGCCGGCCGTGCGACGGAAGCGCGCCCTTGGGGTCCTCGAGCGCAGCCAAGATCTGGTCGAGCTGCTCGGCCTCGAGCGTCGGTACCGGCACCGCGTCCTCGGCGAGGGGCGTGTGCTTCGCCCAGGGGTTCTCGGTGTGGTACTGGCGGCCGCTCGTGAGACACCATTCGCCCCACGCCGCCATCGCGGCCATGAGGCGGTTCACGGTCGCGTCGCTGACGGGCGGGCCTTCCTTCAGCCCGTGGCTGGTGTGGATGAGGCGCCGGCGTCCGATCTGCATCGCGCGGAAGGCCTCGACGTCGGCGCGGGTGATGGAGAAGACAGACCGACTCGCGCCGAAGTGTGGGATGACTTGCAGGCGGATGAAGCCTTCGACGGCATCGTACCAACCGGAGCTCCACTCCTTCTCTCGCTGCTCGAGGTACTCGGCGGTGGCGCGCGAGAGGGTGGCCTCGCGCGGGATCGGGACGCCGGCTTCGGCCCGGACGCGTTCTAGTTCACGCGCCGCGAGCCAAGTAACAGCTGCGCTTCGATCTCGGCAACCCGTCGACTGGGCGCGGTCGATGCCGTCGGGCCCCGTGTAGACCGCCCACCAGTAGGGTGAATCTTTCCGGCGGTAGAGGCGCGAGCGGGCTCTAGGCATCGTATCTGGCTCTCGATATAGGCTGAAACGTCCGCCGCCCGGAACCTAACCCGCCGCTCTCCCACGAGAACGTAGCCGATCTTCTCCTTGAGTAGATAGACCTGCTGGCGGCAGACGCGGAGGATTCGCGCGACCTCCGTCGCGGTCAAGAGCTCTTCAAGGGTGGCGGCCGCCTGGCTCATCACCTTGTCTCGGGCGTCTGACCTCGTTGGACCAGTCTCAGCCAGGTCCGCCTCGAGACTGTAAGCAGGTTCGCGCACGCCGCTGCGTCCAGGAGTGCTGGGCGGGGTAGTGCATCGCCTACGAGGATCCTTGATGACACGGGCTGCGGCTCGATCGCTTCTGGGACTCTCACGGTCTATCCCATAGGTTCTATTATAAATATCTTATAGTCTGACGCTGCCACCGCAAGCCTCGCTCAGAAGACCAGATGGGGTTGACGGACGAGACGCGGAACGCCTGTGGAATCGGCGATCTGCTCCTTCCTCGAGAGAAGGCCGAGTCTTCATCGCCAAGAGCCAAACTGCAGTAGTGAACCAATCGCTACGCGGTTCGCGTCCGGCTCACGTTTAAACAGGATCCTGACTGGAATGGTGCACCACATCTGTAGTGTTGTTTTATATATGTCATGCAGCTACCTTCCAGGCCATGAGCGTGAATGCTCTCTCGCACGTGGTAGTGCCCACCCGCTCGTGCAGCGGACGCGCTGAGCGTCGTTCTGAGCTGCTCGGCTGCCGCGACCTCGGCCGGTACGCGGGCGCGACCCGCCTGGGAGCCAGAGAGGTTGTGCGACTCCTCCTCACCGCAGCTCTTTGGGTCGTGGTCGCGGGTATCCCAGCAGCGAGGCCAGGGCCATGACGCCGCCGAGACCTTTGCCTGGCGGCTCGGTGGCTGTGCGTCTTCTCTTGGCGCTCTTCGCGCTTGCCGCGCTGCCGGAACTCTGCACCAGGTTCCTGGCGGCCGCGGAGCCGGAGGGTCCCACCGCGGTCGTGTTGCGTCGCGCGATGGCCCCCATCCTGGGCCGCTACCTGCCGCTGCGGTCCTTCGCTGTGCTCCACCCGTTCCTGGTGGTCGGCGTGGGCGTCACGGCGCTCACGATCGCCTTGGTAACCGTGAGGGTGCTGGCGCGCCTGTGGTTCAACGAGGTGAGGCCACGCCTCGCAGGAACCCACTTCCGCGCGGAGCCGGCAACCTTTCCGCTCGCCAAGCCGGACCTCATGACGCTCGTCGCGAAACGCTCGGCTGGCGAGACCGTCGTGGGTGTAAGTCCGCCGCAAAGGCTAGTTGGCCGCTGGAGGCCGGTGTGTCTATCCGAGCGCCAGCGCAGCGCCCACCGGCACGTCCTTGGGAAGACCGGCAGCGGCAAGACGCAGAGCGTCCTCTTCACGGCCCTCTTGCAGGACGTGCTCGACGGCAAGGGTGTCCTCTTCCTCGATGGCAAGGGGAGCGACGAGAACACGCAAGCGCTCCTCGCGATGGCGAAGCTCGCCCACCGGGAGAGTGCGGTGAGGGTGTTCTCACTGCCCGCGTGGAACGCGCCCGAGCTCTTCAGCCACACCTACAACCTCGTCCACGTCACGCCCCGCGGGCCGGGGCCGGAGAAGCGGGGTGGCGACCCGGCTGTTGTCGCCGAACGGGTCTTCTCGGTGCTGCCGCTCGGCGACAACGCTTTCTATAACACCCAGGCGAAGCTCGCCTTCACAAACCTCTGCCGTCTCTTGCACGGCATCGTGGACGACGAGTGGCGCGGGCTGCCCTTCACGCTCCGAGACCTCTCGGTGTGTCTCAAGGGGGCGAGCGCGCTTCTCGGCCAGGAGGACGAGCTGGGGGAAGGGGCAATTCGCGCTCGGAAGCGGCTCGGGGCCAAGAACGACGGCTGGGGTGCGGCCCTCCTGTGGTGCCTCTCTGCCTCGAAGGACCAGGTGGCACGCCGAGAGATCGAGTCGCAAGTGCGGCGCCTCGGGAGGAAGGTCCACGAGACGTTCTCCGGTCTCGTGGGAGCGATCGACTGCTTCGACTCGCCGCTCGTGAACGCTTACGCGCCGGACATCGTGGTCGAGGAGGTGCTCGAGAAGGACCTCATCACCTACGTGAGGCTCCCCGGAAACATGTTCAAGCTGCAGGCGCCGGCTATCGGGCGGGCGGTGCTCTCGGACGTGCAGCAGCAGGGCGCGCTGCGCCAGGTCTTCCGGGCCAAGCGCAACCAGCGTGCCTTCTCGGTCGTCGTGGACGAGTTCGGTCGCTTCGCGGACAAGCAGTTCGTCGAGTCGCTGAACCAGCTCCGCGACGCGAACCTCCAGTTCACGATCGCCCATCAGTCGCTCGCCGACCTCGAGAGCGTGAGCCGTGAGTTTGCACACGCGGTCTGGGACAACACGCGGACGAAGGACGTGCTCTCTCAGGACAACCCCTCCCTTTGCGAGATGCTCGCGAAGAGCATCGGCACCGAACAGAAGCTCGAGCACACGGTCCGGCGGGAGGCCGGGCCCCTCTTCACGAGCGTCGCCACCCAGGAATCGTCGACGAGGCTCGTGGAGTCCTACCGGCTCCACCCGAACCGCATCAAGCAGCTCGCGCGCTCAGGGCAGGGCTATCTGTACACGGATGAGGGCATCACCCCCGTCTGCTACCCCCTCTTTCCGCCCTCGCTGCGGGCTCGCTATGGGCTTGCGAGAAACGACCAGAGCACAGCGAGGGGCCTTCACCTGTACGAGCGGTTCGTCGAGCGCGGTGCGGCGATGGAGCCAGAGATCTGCGCAGGAGGTATGCGGGCATGAAGCGGACGGACTCAAGCATCAGGGAGGTGGGTTCGGAAAGGCCAGCTCGTGACGTGCTCGTCGGAGCGACCTACCTCGACGTGACGAGCGGCCTCACTGTGCGCGTGCTCGACTTGCGCCCGGACCAGGGCCACGCACGTGTGTGTCTCGTCGAGGCGACCGACGGATCGCGACCCGGAGAACAGTGGCTGTGCCCCTCGCGGAAGCTCATCGGGCCCACGGTGAGCTCGGCGTCTCCCGCTCCCGACGACCTCCTCGCCGCTGCCAAGGACCTCCTTCACTGTGCCGAACGCTTGCTCACGCTTGGCCACGGCAGCCCCACAGAAGGCGTTATTGCCGTTGCCCGGCGGGTGAAGGCCGTCGGGGACGGCATCCTGGGCCGCGCCGCCGGCGAGCTCGGCCGAAGCGGTCCCATGGGAGGACGCCCATGATCCCGAACGAAGTCATCGAGCGGGTGAGGCGCGCGGCCGACGCCCTGGCGCTCATCGGGGAGCACATCCGGCTCGAGCAACGGGGCTCGGGCTACGTGGGTGCTTGCCCGTTCCACGCCGGAGGAGAGCCGTCCTTCACGGTGTACCCGGCCGAGAGAAGGTACGTCTGCTTCGGCTGTGGCGCTCGCGGCGACGTCTTCGACTTCCTGTGTCGCGCGACCGGAAGACCCTTCGGGGTCGTGGTCCGCGAGGTCGCGGCGCGGGTCCGGATCGCGGTCCCGCGAGATCGTCAAGGGGCCGCGGATGGCGGCCGCGACGAGCGCGCGGAGCTCCTCGGTGCCTGCGAGGCCGCTACCGTCCACTGGCAGAAGCGGCTCAGGGGGCCTGAAGGCGAGCCGGGGCGCGCCTACCTCGCGGCGCGGGGGATCGATGCGGCTGCCGTCGTCGCCTTCCGGCTAGGGTATGCGCCGGACGGCTGGCACGACCTCCAGAGCGCCCTCTGTCGAGCTGGCGTCTCGTCGGAGGTCCAGCACGCGGCGGGGCTCCTCGCCGCCAAGGACGGGGCCCGTAGGAAGCTCTACGACCGGTTCCGGGGCCGGGTCATCTTTCCCGTTTCGGATGCCCGCGGCAGGGTCATCGGGTTCGGCGGGCGCGCCATCGCCGACGAGGCCGGCGCAAAGTACCTGAACACGCCGGAAACGCTCCTCTACAAGAAGTCGCGCGCGCTCTTCGGCCTCAACTGGGCAGCCCAGGCGATCCGGAAGACGGGTAGGGCCCTCCTCGTCGAGGGCTACTTCGACGCCGTTGCCATGCACCAGGCCGGCTTCGAATCGACCGTGGCGCCCTGCGGAACGGTAGTGACGCTCGACCAACTCGCGCTCCTCTCCAGCGTCGGTTGCCGCGAAGTCGTGCTCCTCTTCGATGGAGACGAGGCCGGCCATGAGGCACCTCTCAGGGCCGCGGCCGTCATGCTGAAGGTCGGGCTGGCTGTACGGGTGGCGCGCTGTCCACGCGTTGCCGAAGACGACTCGGACCCGGCGAGGATCCTCAAGGACAGGGGTCGGTCCGAGGTGAGGGAGACCCTGGAGGCCGCGCAGCCACTTACGGAATTTCTCATCGCGGAGGCCATCGAGCGGCACGGCGGAGAGGGGGGCGCGCGGGCCTCGGTCGAGGAGACGCTACAGGTCGTGCGTGAGCTCATGCCGCATGTCCTCGCCACGCCAGAGGGGCTCATGCGCACGAAGTTCGAACGGGCCATCGCCCACCGTCTCGACGTCCACATCGGCTCGCTACGGGCGGCGGTGCAGCGCGAGGCGGCCAACCGGAGCTCAGGGTAGGGGGAGGAAGAGACGGCCATGCCCTATCCCAGCGGAGCCACCTTGGTCGAGCGCGACCGCGCGGTGCTCGCCTCGCTCGCGCTCGCGCGTTACCTCAGCCTCGAGCAGGTCGGCCGGCTCGTCTTCCCGGGCCGTACCCCGACCGTCGCTCGCCGCCGACTCTCCCGGCTCTCCATGGCAGCTAACGGCCTCGACCCGCTCGTCCGGGCGGTGCCCTACCGGAAGCCAACCGGCGCTCCCGGGCGCGCTTTTGCGCTCACCGAGGCGGGCTACGTGCTGGCGAGGCGCCTCGTGCCATACGCACCGGTACCAGGGCGTGATGTCGGCGCGGCGTTCCTCGAGCACGCGCTCGGCCTGAACGACGTCCTCGTCGAGCTCGCGCTCAAAGTGCGCGCCACGAACGAACGGACTTGGTTCTACGATCTGCCGTTCCGCTGGCTCTGCGAGAGCGGCGAGTCCGTGAAGTTCCAGTACTACGACCGGGCAGCACAGCGGGTCGAGCGGGGCGGCATTCGCGCCGACGCGATCCTCGAAATAGGCGAGCCTCGCCGGCGCCTCTTTCTCGAGTGCGAAACCGGGTCGCACACGCTCGTGAGCGTCGACCCGACGAACACCGGCGCCACGCACGCCAAGGTGAACCGCTACCTGCAGTTCTTTGCCGGCGCGATAGGGCAGCACGATCCACGGACGCCTTACGCACAGCACTTCCCAGACGGATCTACCCCGGCGCTCGTGTTCCTGGCGTACTCCGAGCGGCGGAGGGACGCCATCCGGAAGGTCATCGCCGAGAGAGGCGCTGGGGCACGCATCAAGGTCGCCGCGTACACGCTGGAAGAGGCACCGGAGGTCTTCGCCGCTGTAGCGCAGGGCCGGCCGGTCGCGCAGAAGCCACCCTACGCGACCATCTCGGGGGCGCAGGTCGCGGTTCTTGTGCGCGCTCTCGCGAACGGTGACGCGTTGGCGCTTCGGGCGGCCACGGCGCTCGTTGCTCGGCTTGCGGCGGAGACCGGCGCCGGTCCGGTTCCGGGGGTCGCTGCTGGCACGGGATCCGACGGCGCAGAGCGGACGCCATGATCAGCGTCAGCAGTTGCGTTGGAGACACCGGGGACTTCAGCCGCGCCGCTTTCACGGAATGGGAAAAGCTTGTTGGAGGTGTGACGTGCTCGCCCTACTCACTTTGGTACCGCGCTGGCTCGTCTACAGCGCGTTCCTCTTCGCGAGCGGCTTTGCGATAGGCGAAGACGTGGCGTACCGGAAGGCGGCGCGCGAAGCTCACGGCGAGGCGCGACTCTTGCACGAGCCGTCTACACGAGCAGTGGCCCTCGCTCCCCGGCCGGCCACCGCGCCGGCGACCCGGTGACGCCTGTGCAGGACGCGAGGCTCTTGCGCAATGTACGCCTCGCGGTCGTTGCGGCGGGAGCGTGCGCTGTAGCCGCGACGTCCTCGGCCGCCGAGCGCTGCGACGACGCCTATGACAGGATCATCCGGCAGGCGATCGCGGAGGCAGGGGGCCTGCACCCGCCGCCTGTTGCGCTCGTGAAAGCCATCATCCGAGAGGAGAGCTCCTTCAAGCCCCGTGCGGTGTCGCCGGCCGGGGCGCGCGGCCTCATGCAGCTCATGCCAGCCACGGCAGCGCGCCTCGGCGTTCGCGAAGGCGATCTCTTCGATCCTCACACCAACATCCGCGCCGGTGTACGCCTGCTGGCCGTCCTCCTCGAGCACTACCGGGGCGACATCGTGAGCGCCCTCGTCGCCTACAACGCGCATCCGCAAGCGCTCTTCGCGCGCATACCGAGGAACGGCGAGACGCCGGCCTACGTGTGGCGGGTTCTCGGCTTCTTCGAATTCTACTTGGAGCGTGCCGCCCTACCGACTGAACACGGAGGTGACGCGTGACAAAGCGATTCGCGGTGGCGGTCCAGAAGGGAGGGGCGGGGAAGACCACGACGGCGACGCAGCTCGCTTGGGGCCTCGCGCGCCGAGGGAAGCGCACGCTCGTCGTGGACCTCGACGCCCAGGCCAACGCCACGGTGACACTGCTCGGCGCGAAGATCGACTTTCCGTACACCGCGACCGACTTCTTATTCACTCCCGAGAAGGCAACCGTGCTCCAGCGGGCCGCAGAGGACCTCTTCGTCGTGCCGGCGACGCTCCGTTTCTCCATGGCCGAGCGGCAAATCCTAAGCTTGCCGCCTTACGAGAGCCCGTTTCTGCTCGCAAAGGCTCTCGCACGCATCGAAGAGGGTTTCCATTACGTGCTCTGCGACCTGGGACCGACTTTGGGCGGGGTCTTCGTGAATGCGGTCATCGCCTGCCCGACCATCATCGCGCCGGCCGAGGCGAACCACCTGGCCATCCAGGGGGTGCCCGACCTGCAGGACGAAGTCTCGCGGATCGGCGGGTCCGGGGTCGTGGGTGGACCACGTGTTCTCCGCTTCCTCGCTACGAAGTGCAACGACCACCAGGTCGAGCCGCGCGAGGCACTGAGGGCCATCGAGCGGCTCTGTGGGGCGCAGCTCCTGCGGACGCGGGTGCCCAAGGCCGCCGCGGTGGAGCAAGCGATGGGCCGAGGCGTTCCCATTTTCGACTCGTGCTTTCGTGACACAGCGGCGCAAGTGGCCTTTGTGGCGCTCGTGGACGAGTTTCTCACGCTCGAGGAGAGGTCTCATGGATAGGCTCGGTTCTGGATCCGGGGGAGCGAAGGCGTTTCTCGAGGAGCGAGTAGCAGAAGCCGTGGAGCACGGCGATAGGGCGCGACACGGGTCCGCGCTTGAGGCCCTCTTCGACGGCGTGGGCGGCATGTTCGAGATTCCGCTCGACCGCCTCCGGCGCGACCCAGCGCAGCCGCGAAAGGACTTCGACGAAGGAGAGCTCGCGGAGCTGGCTGAAAACATGAAGCAACTCGGGCAACTGCAGCCCGTCGTGGTCCGCCCCATCGCCGCCGAAGCGGGTTACTACATGATCGTAATGGGCGAGCGCCGCTGGCGCGCCGCTGCCCTCGCAGGTCTACCGGCGCTTCAGTGCATTCTCCGGCAGGAAGACGCGCGGCTCATCCCCGCCAAGCAATGGGCGGAGAACCACTTCCGCGCCGATCTCTCACCCATCGAGGAGGCTGGTGCCATCAAGAGCGTGATGGAACTAGAAGATCTCGACACGCCGGGCTTTGCGGCGCGCTACCACCTCTCCGAGCGCACGGTCCGGCGCTACCTCCAGCTCCTGGCGGCGCCGGTCTGGATCCAGGCGGCGGTCGTGAAGGGCGAGCAGGTGAAGGTGGGGGAGGGGGTCGAGGTCCGCAAGCTCGACCTCACCGGCGCCGTGGAGCTGCAGCGGATCTACAATACCTACCTCCGGAAGGAGGAGGCGGAAGCCAGGGCGAAGAACCAGGGCGACAAGATGGTGGCGGCGCGAGCCGTTTCGGTCGCGGCCAAGAAGGCGCAGCAGCGAGCCGAGGCGTTGAAGCGCCGAGCCTTCCGAGAAAACTGGTCCCGGCGCCGATGGCAGAACTTCGCTGCCGACGCAGCGGAAACTCCTAAGGCGGCGCTGGTCGAAAAGCGGCAGAAGCCCTTGTTCGAGTGTTCTGGGTCCCGCCTCGTCATCCATCTCGACCGCTGGGCGGCCGCGTCTGCTGGCGAGATCGACAGCCTTCGTGGGCACCTGGGTGGGATGTTTGCCGGGGATGCCAGCGTAGGCACCGGCGAGAGTGATGGCGGGCGTGAAACTACGTCACCGGTAACTCCGGACTGACCGACGGCCTCTAGCTCGCCGCTCGCCTACCTCTCGCTATGGACAAGATCAAGGGATCGAGCGGCGCCGGGCGACGGCACCGAACTGATCATCGCCACGATGGCGGCCTGCGGTCGAACTCGAGCGTGCGAGGATCAGATTCTGGGCTGAATCTCCATTGACTCAGTGTGGCCAGGGTTCTGGCTTGGGAGAGCCACCGCCAGGATGATCACGCGGCCGCGTGCTCGGCGTCCCTGAGTAGCGCGCTCCAGCTCCTGCTCCGACTCGACAACGAGGAGATCGCTGCAGCGCGCCGCAGTGCCGACACGCTCGCTTCCACCCCACGAAGGCGGCACCTGGTCCGCATATTCGAGACGAACGAACGTGGCGTGTGCAAGCAAAGAAGATGGCCTCGAGAAGGTTCGTCTTGCCTTGCCCGTTCGCTCCGAGCACGTGCCGTTCGCACTCGCACGACTTCGTGCCGCCGACGTCGAGGGGGACATCTCTCGGCGCCGTTCTGAGGGTGTGGCCGACACCATCATCTCGAAGGAACTCGTCGTCCTAAGAAAGTCGCTCCGCCTCGCGATGCGCGCACCGTCTCAAGCCGCTGCCGTCGAGCTGATGAGCAGAATCGAGCCGGCGAACACTCCAACCACACCAATCCCAGGTTGTCCTCGCTCATCTCGCGCCTCCGCAAGCTGTTGTCCTCCACTCCGTGACCGGTGACGAGAGCCGACCGGCGCTGTAGCCGGCCCGGCGGTCCTCATTGCGGTCACCGCGGACCTGGGGCCACCTGCATCTCGTGGTCCGGCGATGTCCCGACGGCCAGGGCCTCAACGACCGTGCCGTACGGCGTCACCAGCGCCCAGCCCTGGATCGCCAGGCTCTTTCCGGGCGTCAGCAAGGAAGCGGCTTCGAAGGCTGCACGCCGCGGGATTCTCACGATCGTGCCGTCGAGGAGTACGCCGTTGACGTCGCCCGCGGGGCCGTAGAGCGACCTCTGCACCTTGCCCTGGACCGATAGTCGCTGCGCCCTTGGAGCCCGTGTCCCGGGTGGCTGGGGGGGCGGGCGAGAGCCGGGAGACGGCGGTCCGCTGTCGACCACGGTCTGCCCGTTGTTGTCATCGGTGACCGAGACGGCCACCACGAGCGGAGCCGAGGGCGAGCGGTAGCCTCTCACCGTCACCGTGTCGCCGGCCCTCACCGCGCTGGCGAGCTGCGCCGTCAGGTGAGGCGGCAAGTGAACCTGGGTTCCATCTATTAGGATGACGCCGTCGAGCTCCCCGAAGGGAGTGAGCGTGAACCGGCTTACCTGGCCCTGCACCTCGGCCAGTTGCTCCGGGACAGCAGGGGGTGGGGCGGGCGCCTGCGCGACGGCCGAACTCATGGCTAGCCACGTCGCTGCAGCGCCCGTGGTGGTCATCACTGCCGTAGCAGGCAGCGAGCAGACCATCTCGGCCATGAAGGCGGGCGCCTACGACTACATCGGCAAGCCGTTCGACGCCCAGGAGGTGCTCGACACGGCCCAGCGCGCCGTCGAGGTGAGCCAACTCCTCACTGAGGTCGAGCGCCTGCGCGAGGCGCCCGATGGAGACGGGGATCTCATCGGACACCACCCCGCGATGCAGCAGCTGTTCAAGATGATCGGGATGGTAGTTCCTTCGGACGCGACCGTCCTCGTCACGGGGAGTCCGGGACGGGGAAGGAGCTCGTCGCGCGCGCCATCCACCGCCACAGTGCGCGGGCCCGAGGGCCGCTCGTGGTGGTCAACTGTGGGGCGATCCCCGAGGATCTCCTGGAGAGCGAACTCTTCGGACACGAGCGAGGCGCATTCACGGGAGCGCTCCAGGCAAAGCAGGGCCGGCTGGAGCTGGCAGCCGGTGGAACGGTGTTCCTCGACGAGATCGGCGAGCTTCCCGCCGGGACGCAAGTGAAGCTCCTGCGCGTCCTCCAGGAGCACACGTTCCAGCGCGTCGGCGCGAACGAGACGCGGCACATCGATTTCCGCGTGATCGCCGCCACGAACCGAGATCTAGGCTCGGAGCTTTCGCGAGGACCTCTTCTACCGCCTCAACGTGGTGCGCCTCGAGGTCCCTCCGCTGCGGGCGCGCCTGAGCGACATCCCCGAGCTCGCGGAGCACTTCCTCCAGCGCCACCGCCCCAGCCGGTTCGACCCACCCTCCGGGTTCACGGACGAGGCGATGCGCGCCCTGCTCGTCCACGACTACCCGGGAAAGTACCCGTACGGTCGACCGCGTAGTCCCGCCGCTCAGGTTCGTGCTGTAGCTTTCCTGGCGTGCGGCGCGTCATTCCGACCGAGCAACCGCAGCGAGGCGAGCCGCTGCTGAGTGTCCTGCTGCTGGCGGGTCTCGTTCCAGTACTTCGGGGCGAGGGCGAGGACCTGCTTTGCCGGCTAGGACGGGAGCAGCGTGAGCACGTCGCGCAGGTAGGCCCAGGGCTCGATCTCGTGGAGCTGGCAGCTCGCGACGAGCGAGACCACGGTCGCGTTCCAGTGGGCGCCGTCGTCGCTTCCGCAGTAGAGCCAGTTGTGGGCCCCCACCTTCTCGCGGCGCAGCTCGAGTTCGCTGGGGTTGTTGTCGAGCCTCAGCAGCCCATCGTCGAGGAAGCGCGTGAGGGGGACGCGGTTGTTGACGAGGTAGTTCATGGCTTTGGCGATGGGCGCCTCGTCGGCGACCTTGGGCCGTTCGGCGGCGATCCAGGCGTAGAGCTTGTCGATGACGGGCTGGGCCTCCGCCTTGCGCTTGGCGCCGTCGGTCACCCCGGTCCTGGGATCGGTGGCGAGCAGGTGGGCGTCGTAGAGGAGGCGGATGAAGCCGATGATGACGAGCGCCCGCGGCTCGTCGCTCGACAGGGCGTCGAATGCGCCCCTGCGTCCGTGCGCCCAACACCCAACCTCGACGATCCCGGGCTCCCGCCGGTAGAGCTCGTGATAGACCGCCGAGGCGTCGGCCAGAAGGTAACCGCGGTAGCCCTCGAGGAGCTTCGCCGGGACGAGGCCGTCGTGGGTCTTGGTGTAGCGGAAGAGGGCATGGTCCCGCTCTGCCACCATGACCCAGAAGTGGTTGCGGCTGCACTTCTCCTTGGCGAACACCAGGACGCCCGTCGCGTCGATGCAGATCCAGCGCGCGTTCGTCTTGGCGTCCTCCCACATCGCGTCCACGATGCGGTTGAGCAGGACCACCGAGCCCTGCACGAAGCCGCAGAGGGTCGAGCGCGGCAGGTGCAAGCCCTCGCGCCGGAAGATCTTCTCCTGCCGGTGCAGCGGGAGGTGATCGGCGAACTTGGAGACCAGCACGTGCGCAAGCAGGCCCGGCCCGGCGATCCCACGCGGGATGGGCCGCTCGGGGAGATCGGCGATCACGATGGCCCCGGGCTTCGCCGGCTCCACGACCTCGGCGACGGGCGCTGCCCCGCTGGCGGCCGGAGTGGCCTCGGGGACGCCCGCCTCCGGAGCGGCTACCGCCACCGCTTCCGGTACCTTGTACTTGGGCCGGATCACCTGCACGCGGACGAGCGAGGCGGGCCGGCGGTCGAGGTGCTCGCTCACCTCTTCACCGATCTTCACGAGCGCCTCGCCGCCGGGCAGGAGGCGCTCGGGCGGCTCAAGCGTGATCTTCTCGACCGGGAGGTCCTCCAGGGAGAGGTCGCGCCGACGTGAGGCTTGGGCACCTTCTTCTCTGCCTTGCGGCGGGCGACCTCGGCCTTGGCGCGCTCACGGAGCTTCTCGAGCTCCGACACGACCTCTTCCGCCGCGGCCTCGCTGCCGATGCGCGCCCGCTCGAGGGCCTCGAGCACCGGCGCGAACGCGAGCTGGACCTGGTCGGGGTCGACGGTCTCGGCCTTCTGGCCGAAGAGCTGGCGCTTCAGGCGTTCGAGCTCGAGCAGGACGAGCTCGTAGAGCTTCTTGAACTCGTTCCGCTCGTGCTCGGCGCGCTCGGCACGGGCGCGGAACTCGTCGCGCTCGCGCTTCGCCGCCGCGAGCTCCGCCCTCAGCTCCTCGGTCTCGCGGTCTCTCGTCTCGGCGGCGGCGCTCACGTACCATGTTAATTACTCACAGTGGACCCGACGCGCAAGGCCGCCTCGCGCGCCTGGTGCGCGATTTTTCGGAACGTGGCCCTCGAGGCCGGCAGCTGCACGCCCTCCAAGATCGCCGCCATCTCCGCGGCGTCGATGGCCACGCTCGTCGTCCCGGGCGCCGCCTCCGGGATCCGGAAGAAGCCGCGGCGGTCGAGGGCCTTGTACAAGAGACAGAAGCCGGTCCGGTCGTGCCAGAGGAGCTTCACCCTGTCGCGCCGCTTGTTGGTGAACACGTATAGTGCACCGTTGCCGGGGTCTTGCGCGAGCTGCTCCCTCGTCGCCTCGGCCAGCCCCACGAAGCCACGGCGCATGTCTACCGGCGCCGCCGCCACCCAGATCTTCACGCCGGCGGGGATCACGAGCGCGTCTCCTCGAGCACGCCGACGAGCCGTGCAAGCTCGGCTGCGTCGAACCCGCCTGCCAGGCGCACCACGCGGCCCGAGGAGAGCACCACCTCAAAACCGCACGTCGGAGCCGGCTTCGGCGCCTCCCTCGTCGTGAGTTCCACGAACTGAAGCGGGGCGACCGGCCTCGCTCCAGCCCGCCCGTTCCTGCGCTGCTGCGCGAGCTTCCACTTCCAGAACGACAACGACCCCGGCCTCAGGCCCTCGCGCGCGGCGAACGTGCGGATGCTCAGTCCGCTCCGCTCCAGCCGCTCCACCCGTTTCGCCCACCTCGCCACGCTCGTCATCGCGGGCTTCGCCTTCGCCATATCCGTCCTCCTGTCGAGGACGAACCTGTGTCGGCTCAGCTCACGCGGCCAGGACGCTCTTCACCGGACGGGTACCCGGGAAACGTGCGCGAGCTCGAAAACGCCGTAGAGCGGGCAGTCGTAGTAGCGCGGGCCCCCTCCTCACCGCGGGCGATCTGCCCGACACCGTGCGGATACGCAGCGAACTCGCCCGCCCCGGGGAGCTCGATCGCCTGCTGGAACTGCCTCTGGAAAGGGCCACGCGAGAACTGGAGCGCCTCCTCATAGCCCGCGCGCTGGAGAGAGCCGGTGGTAACAAGACCAGCGCCGCGCGGGCTCTCGGGATGCACAGACAGTTACTCTACGCGAAATTCAAGGAGTTGGGTATGGAATAGGATCGACAGAGGGCCACTTCGCCGAAGATGCCTTGGCGGAGCCCATGCGAAGTAAGGGAGTGTGTCTCGAAGGAGGCTGCGATCGCCCAGGCGAGTGGCCGATCGATTACAGGTCTCCCGGCACTCCCGCGTGCTGTGCCAAGGGATCGCGGGCCTGTCGCCCTCACCGGCGGAAACAGCCTAGCCGGGTGACGTGGCGAAGCAAGAATTCGAACACGGCGACCTTATCGCACAAGGAACTAAGGATCTATCAAGTGTGGTTGCAAATTCGAAGGGAGGCTGGGTGGGGACGCTCTCATGTCGCTCGGAGAAGCAGGACGTCGCAGGGTGCGTGATCGAGTACGAACCGGGCGACGTGGCCGATCGAAGCGGGGCCGAGGTGTGGCCTTCCCGCCCCGCCCTTCCGGGCGTGGATGGCGATCAGCCGGCAGCGGAGGCTCGCCGCACTCGAGATGACGATCTGCTCGGGGTGACCACGCTCCTGGTACACGTGCACGTGAAACCCCGCCCGCTCAGCCTCGAGTCGAGCCTCCTCAAGCGCGGCGGTTGCAGCGGCCTCTTCCGCCTCGTCGATGCGCCGCTCGTGCTCTGGTGGGGGAGGGGGGGGAGGGTGGCGGGGGAGGTGTGGAGGCGGTGGATGGGGCGGGTGGTGCCTGGGCCCGTGCAAGAGGTGCTCCAGGGTGTGACGCGGGCCAACGTTGATGACGTGAAGCAAATGCAGATCGTGCCCAGGCCCCACGACCTCGAGTACCCGACGGACGAGCTCGCCGCCTCCGCGGGCCCCCACGGCGCACAGGATGTCCATCTCGCACCTCCTGCGAAACACGTTCGCACGGGCTCACCAGCGTAGCCAGATTAGGATGCCCCCGGCCAAGACCATGGCCGGGACCAGCGCGATTCCCAGCTTGAAATACTCGACCGAGGAGACCTCCAAGCCCTTCCGTCGCAAGATGAGGAGCCAGAGCATGGTGGCGAGCGATCCGACGGTGGTCAGATTCGGCCCTAGGTCGCAGCCAAGGATGGTGGCATAGATCAGCCCCTGATGCACCGAGCCGCTCGTACCGACAGCGCGCAGCGCGGAGATCATGACCAACGCCATGGGCACGTTGTTGATAAGGTTGGCCCCGATCGCCGAGCCAGCCGCAGTGAAGAGAGAGGCCCGCAAGGGGCTCTGGCCGGCGAGTGCCATGAGCACCGCTCCGAAGCGGGCCGTCAGACCGAGGTCCTCGACGCCGCGCACTACGACGAACATGCCGGATATGAAGACGAAGAGAGACCACGAGATCTCGCGGCGAAGGCGGTCCCAGGCGAGCTGGCGTTGGTAGGCCGCCGCCACGAGCAGGAGGGCGGCCCCACCGAGGGCGACCCATGCCACCGGAGCTTCGAGGGCTGACGCCACAACGAAGGCAACCGCCGTCACGGCGAGGATGGCCAGGGTGGAGCGGAAGAACGGCCGGTGGGGCACGTCGACAAGTGGGAGGTCTGCGACGCGGAAGCCGCGCCGCAGCTCGGCTCGGAAGAGGAACAGGAATGCGATGATGTTGAGCGAGATGCAGAGCAACGCTGGGAGTAACAGGTACCGGAGAAAGGTCCCGAGGCCGCCCCCGAGCCCGTCGAGGATCAGGATGTTGATGGGATTACTCACCGGTAGAAGAAAAGAGGCTGTGTCCGCGATGAACGTACAGGCGAACATGTATGGGAGAACTGGGACCCGGAGACGCGTGACGAGGGCGTAGACTGCCGGGGTCAGGATGAGCGCCGTCGCATCGTTCGAGAGGAAGGCGGTGATCACCAGACCGATGAGGAACACGGCCAGCAGCAGGCGTCGAGGACTGCCCTTGGCCCACCGGCCAGCGTGATAGGCGAACGTGGTGAAGATTCCGGCCTGATCGGCGACGGCCGAGATGGTCATGAGTCCCAGGAAGAACCCGTAGACGTTGAGCTGGCCCGCGAGCACGCGGGCCGCCTCAAAAGGCTGGACTATCCCAACGATCAACATCGCGCCGCCACCGACCGCCGCGGACAGCGCCTCGGGAACGCGATACGGCCGAACCATGATCGCCACCAGGGTGGCGGCGAATATCAGTATGCCAACCGCGGTGTGCAGCATCGAGTGTTGCATTCTAAGTACGTGATCGGACGCGTAGTTGACAGGTTCCGCCTGGGTCGCCCCGATCGGTTCGGGGCACAGCTTCAAGACCTGCACGAACAGATCGCCGAGCGCGCCCAGGTACCTCCGACGGAACTTGTTGCCGTCCGAAAGTCGGACTGCTGCACTTGTCGTTCGGTCACGTGACGTCACACGCCGCAGGTCTTCGAAGCGTGGGCCATATGCCGGTGCGACATGAATTGGCCGCGTGCTTTATGCTTCTCGTACAAGACCGCCGGGCCCTGCATGAACTCGGCGCTACGGGAGGCCCCGACCGCAAGCCAGACGAAGGGGTTGCTCGCCATCCGCGCCAAGAAGCTGTACCTACGGGTACCCTTTATCGAGCGAAGAACGAATCTGGGGTCGCACGCACAGCTTGCTGAGCATGTACGCGGCCCACCGCGCCGGGCCGACTCGGGAGTTCGAAGGCGCGCTCAAGCCCTTCATGGAACGGGATTCGCTCACGCGCGTCGGCTCCGCGGCCCGCGCAGGATGGCATCGGGAACAGAGCCGACAGGTGGTCGAGCGCAAGGCTCACTGTCCGACGGAGCGGATGGTCCAGAGTGCACGGTGAAACGCCTGGGCGGCCCACAGCACGCACGCGCTGGCGAGCAGCGCCGCCAGCGACGCGAGGGAGCGGACCCATGCCAACATCCCGGGGATCCGTCGTCCAGGAATGAGCCCCTAACAGCGCTCCCGAGCCGCACAGTGCGAGGCCGAGCGCGAGCATCGCTCAGACCGCGTTCATCTCATTCCCTAAAAGAATGTAAGCACGGCAAACATGGCGAGGAGCGTGAGGAGCGCATACGCTACATAGGCGTTCAGAAGGCCGCGGTGCATTCGCGCGAGGGCGCGCGCAATGCCCATCGCCAGTTCGCGCGCGGGCAACACCAGCCGATCGACGATGTGTACTTCCTCCGCCTCGCGGCGGATGGCGGTGCGGAAATGCTCGGCGACGGTATCGCGGGTGTCCTCCACGATCGTCGGACGGAAGATCGCCTGGAACACGACTCGAACCGGATTGGAGAAGCCTGTTGCCGTGTAGGTCATCTCCGGCAAGAGGCGGCGGATGCCGCCATCCCAGCACACGCGCCGCACGGCCTTTCGCCGAGCTCGCGCCCTGCGCACGCCTAGAAAGACGAGTAGGAGCAACCCAGCCAGGACGAGGATCAAGTAGGTCGGCGCGCCGGCGAACACGACCGGGTTCGCAGCGCCACCGCGATGGAGGATGACGAGACCCGTGCCAGGTGCAACGCCTTGCCCGACCTGTGCACCGAGCTCGTGAAACTCTTCTTTGAACGCAAGCGGAAGTGCTTGGTTCCCGGCGCTCCCAGCGAAAAACGGCGGTACGAGCGCGGTCTGTGCACTGCTGTGCGCTATCGGCTGCACCGCGTGGTCGAGGACCGCGATGACATAAGTGGGGAGCACACCGAGCAACAGGCAGACGAGCGCGAGCACTGCCATGGGCGCGAGCGCCGAGGAGGTCGCCTCCTCGGCTTGCTCGGCCTCTGACGATCGCGCGATACCCAAGAAACCCATCGCGAACAGCTTCACGAAGCACGTCACCGCCAGGGCGGCGGTCAATGCCAGCGCCGCGCCACAGAGCGCAAACACGACTTTCACGCCGCTCGACTGCAGCTCCGTGCTACGCAACAGTGTCTGCAACGTGAGCCACTCGCTGACGAAACCGTTGAACGGCGGCAGTGCGGCGATGGACAGAACGCCTGCCAGGATGCCCAGGCCCGTCCAGGGCATGCGGTGGATCAACCCTCCCAGCCGGTCGAGGTCGCGCGTTGTGGCCCGATGGTCGATCGTGCCTGCGCCGACGAAGAGCAGCGTCTTGTAAAGTGAATGATTGACAAGGTGATACAGCGCGACCAGAAAGGCGATAGCGACCAGAGCCGGTTTCTCGGCCGCCGTAAAAATGAATCCCGCGCCGAACCCGACGGTGATGATGCCAGCATTTTCGATCGAACTATGTGCTAGGAGTGTCTTCAGGTCGTTGTCCGTCGTGGCGTAGAGGATGCCGATCAACGCCGAGGTCGTGCCGACGACGAGCGCGATGATCCCAGGGGTGGCGGACGCCGCGGGCAACAGGTCGGCATTCACGCGAAAGATACCGTACAGGCCGAGGTTCAGCGTCGCGCCAGCCAGAAGGGGGACGAAGGGCGCGGGAGCAGCTGTGTAGGCCGGTGGTAGCCACCCATTCAAAGGCACCAGGCCAGCCTTCACGCCAAAGCCGAAAAAGGTCAGCAGAAATATCGCAATTCGGATTCCGCCGCCGAGCGCGGCGGCCGAAGTGTGCAATCGATTGAACTCGATCGAACCGGCGTTGGCGGCGAGCAGGAGCAAGCCCAGCGCCGCGGCCAGGTAGCCGGCCTCGCTCATCGCGAGCATCAGGTAGCTCGCCTTTCGATTCGCCTCCTCCTCATGTTCGAAGTTCACTAGCAGGTAGCACAGGATGGACATGACCTCCCACGCCACCAGAAACGAGAAGACGTCGCCCGAGATCAGAATCCACGCGATCGATCCCAGCAGCGCGAAAACCATCACCGCATAGCCCTTGATCCTGTAACGACCGAGCAGGCGCGGTAGGCTGTTCGCGGTGAAAACCGAGACCGGCAAAGAAACCGCTCCTGTCACCAGCAGGAACAGGCCACTCAAGGCGTCGCAGCGGAGGACGATGGTGCCGACTGCCGGTATGTTCCAAAGTGTGGTCGCGGTGGTCTGCGGTTCGAACAACGCGTCGGCACCGAGGCCAATCAGAGCCAGAGCCGCGAGCACGCCAAGCCAGGCGACGACGCGCGGGCTTTGCTGCTGCGGGAGTACCAACGCCAGCACGACGCCCGCTCCGCACAGCGCCAGGAACAACGAAAGCCAGGCGAAGAATGGACTCACCGCCTCCTCCCATTCTCGTGCGCCTCAACTTCCGGCGAGAGCAAGACCGTCGGTGCCTTACGCCCGACAGCGACCAGCAGCCCGTGCAAAATCGCCAGCGGCGGTGGCGGCTGCCCTGGCACTTCCACGTCTACCGGAAGTACTTGAGCCACGCCGGTGCCGGTCACGAAGCTCGGCCCGAACACGCCGCCTGACAGGGCGCACGCGCCGACAGCCATCACCCGCTTGGGCGTCGGCATGGCGTCGTACGTCTTTTGCAAAGCAGTTTTCATGTGATCGGTGACCGGGCCAACGACGAGCAGTACGTCCGCGTGTCGTGGTGTCGGCGTGATGAAGAAGCCGAGCCGGTGCATGTTGTAATAGGGATTGTTGAGTTGCCTCACCTCATGCAGGCAGGCCCCACAATCGCCCGCGTCCACCACGATGATGTGAATCGAGCCGCGGAACGCTGTTCCCAGATTCCGAAGCGGATCGTCGCTCGCGGTGGCCGCTCCCCACTCGTAGTCGTGCGACCAGGCCATCGGCGTGCTGATCTGTCGCCGACAACGGTAGCAGTGCACGCAGCGGCGATAATCCACAACAACCTGGCTATCCCGCTCCTCGAGCGCATGGGTTGGACATCGATCGACAAGGCGAGCGATCTCATCAGCCGGATAGGCGCCGCTCAGGGGCAGCCCTGGCGAAACGCCCGCCGCTGTTTCCGGCTTAGCTGGGTAGGCCGTCGTCCGAACGCCTGTCCGGGCTCCTCTGAGTACCCATCGACTCATGATCCAAACCTCATGTGCGTCTCAGCGATCGTTCTCGGCGACCGAAAGACCGAGCGTCGATAGAATGATGGGGAAATCCTGGAAAGCGAAGTCTTCCACGCTCAACCGAAAACCGAGCCAATTTGTGAACGATGGCGGCACGATTCGATAGCGCACCACCCTGTGGTCTTCGTTGAGGCGCAGCCAATGGAAAGCCGCACCGCGCGGGGCTTCGACCCAACCCAGTGCAGCGCCGGACTTGACCCGGTTGGGTGTGACCACCGGTCCGGTGCTCAACTGGGCTGCCGCTTGTTCCATCAAACGAACGGACTGACGTGCCTCAGCGAACAAGACCCGCAAGCGCGCATACCCGTCGCCTTCACGTTCGACCGGCACATCGAACGGGAACCGGGAGTAGTCACCGTAGGGCTGGGCCCGGCGCAAATCGCGCGAGATCCCAGAAGCGCGTGCGGTCGGTCCTACAAGCCCGAATACGCGCGCATTGCGCTCCACGATGAACCCGACCTCCTCCAGTCGGTCGAGGAAGCTACTCGACACCTTCAGCATCCCCTCGAGATGGATGAGTTGGCCTAGCACCTCTTGACACCGACGTAATGCTTCCTGGCAGCCGGTGTCGCTGAGGTCGGCCGCGAGGCCGCCGGGAACCGCTAGCCCAAAGAGGTAGCGATGACCGGTCAAGGCGCCGCTCACACGAAGCAGGTCCTCTTCAAGTATCCCTGCCTGGCTGGCAGCGACAGCGAGTGCCGTCGATTCGCAGATTCCTTCGATGGCGCTCACGTGGTGACGCAAACGTTCGAGTTCGGCGATGAACACGCGCAACGCCCTGGCGCGCGGTGGCACTTCGGTGCCGCAGATTGCCTCCACCGCATGGCTGAACGCGAGCGCGTGCGCGAAGGCCGTCGTAGCGGCAAAGCGTTCCGCCAGCAACAGAGCGTCGCTGACTGCCCGGCCTTCGGCGATCTTCTCTATGCCTCGATACTTGTAAAAGAGCCGTGGAATCGCGCGGATCACATCCTCGCCGACGGTCTCTAGGAGGAAATGAGCTGACTCGGCTAAGCCCGAGTACACAGGCCCGATCGGCATCGCAAACGCACCCTGAGCTTCCACGATACGGCGGGGGCGCCACTCGACGTTCGGGCGGCGCTCGGCAACGGGTTTGTATGCGCTGAAGCTACGGCGCATCGGTTCGACGCCCTCTTCCCAGGCGTCGTCGTGCAGTACGAAGTCGCCGAGATGCGGATGGCCCTCAAATACGAGGCCGAAGAGGTCCTCGGCCTCGCGTTCGTGCCAGTTCGCGGCATGAACGTATTTCACGATGCTCGGTATGGTCCGCTGCGCGAGCGGAGCAGCTACCCGTACATGAACCCAACCTGCTCCCGCTTGCTGGCTATAGAAAATGTAGCGAAGATTCCACTCGCTGTCGCCCTCCTCGACGATGAGGCCAGCGAAGCTGAAATCCCACTCGAGGAACAAGCGTCCGCACAATTCGGCTAGCGCCGACAGAGCGCATGTCACTTCGCACCCGGAAGCGCCTGGAGCAGCCTCCATATGCGCCCGGCCAGGCCAGCGCCGCGTGATCTCTTGTTGGAGGTCTGACCGGGTCATGGCGAAGGAGCCTGCGAAATGTTTGCGGCGGCAAGCGCAACCAACTCGTGCAGTTTCGCTGGCTGGTAGACGCCGAACACAAGGATCGGAATGGCTGCGAGGATGAGAGTCAACACGCAGGTGAAGGGGAGCGCAGCATGGGTAGAGGGCTTCTCCGGCGGTTGGCCAAACACCATCCGATTCACGTGCAGCAGGATGCCGAAGAACGCCACGGTGATAAAGATGGCCAAGAGTGCCGTGACGACGTAGTCACCCCGCTCGAGGCCGGCTCGGAATATGGAGAATTCGCTCAGAAACACCGCGAACGGTGGGGCCCCGCCGATGGCCAGCGCACCGAAGAGTAGCGCTGCCCCGGCGGTGGGAGATGTGCGAATGAGGCCGCGCACCGAAGCGATCTCGCGTGTGCCGAGGACGAGCAAGGCCGCGCCGGCAGCGAAGAAACAGAAGGACTTGGTCAGGCTGTGGCTGACCATCTGCAGCATTGCGCCGTACGATCCGCCTCGTGCGCCCAGCCCCGCCGCGATGAAGATGATACCCATGTGCTCGACAGTGGAAAAAGCGAAGAGCCGCTTGTAGTCGCGGACCTGGAGCAACAGGAACGAGGCCACGCCCACCGAAACGAGGCCGATGACTTGCATCCAGAGGTTGACGCGTCCGATCGGCAACAGCTGCGCGAGGCGCAGGATGACGTATAGTGCGTTGGTGGTCTTTACCCCGGAAAGTAGAGCGCAGACCGGCGCCGGTGCCTGGCTGTGGGCGTCAGGCAGCCAGGTGTGCATGGGGACGAAGCCGACCTTGACGCCGAAGCCGACGAGGATGAATACGAACGCGGCGATGACGAGGACCGGAGACATCTGCGGGGCGACCATGACCAAGCCGCTCCAGCTGTAGTGGCCGGCTCCCACTTTCTGCTGCGCCCAGAAAAGAATGAAGAAGCCCAACAGCGCAATGGCCGCGCCGGTAAACATGAGCGCGATGTATTTCCACGCCGCTTCCAGCGCCGCGTGGGTATTCTCGAACGCTACCAGCAACACCGAGAACACCGCTGTGAACTCGATGGCTATCCACACGAAAGCCGGCTGGAACAGCACCGGCACGAGCGCCATCGAGAACGTGAAAAGGTTGAAATGCGCGTAGTACGAGCGGATCCGCCGCTCCTCGCGTTGGTGCGCGGCGATGTACCCCCAAGAGAACAGCGCCGCCATGGCGCTGATAAAAGTGTTAAGCAAGAGCAGGATCGCGCTCAGGCCATCGAGTTCCACCCAGCCCGCGACGACGACCACGTGTTGCTCCGCCACCACGCGAAGTGAGTTGGTGACGGCTAGGGCGAGCGCCCCGGCGGCGGCTATCAGGGTGACAGCCGGTGCAACCCGTTTCCCGAGTGGCACGAGCGAGAACAACACTGCCGCCAGTGGCAACAACGGAATGGCGAGCAAACTCATCGCTCAGGCTCCTCTTTGAGCGCCGTCAGCGTGCCTACTTCGGTAGTGCCGATGTGCTCATGTACGGCGCGGGTCAAAACGCCGACCACGAACACCAAAATCAACACGTCGAACGCGATCGACACCTCTGCGATCAGGGGCATCTCTGGGGCGACGCCGATGCCAGCGAAGAAAGCCGAATTCTCCATCGCCAAGAGGCCGAGAAATAGCGGGACCGCTTCGCGGCGCACAGCTGCGGTGAGCCCGCCGATGAGCAAGCCTGAAAGGCCGATGGGGAGGTTCACGCCAATGGCGATGCCATCGCCAACTGCCATCAAAGGCTTGGAAAGCAAATAGGCCACGATGGCCAGTAGCAATGCGGTAAGCAGGGCGGTCGGGATGTTCAACACCTGGGCGACCTCGCGGCGCGTATAGACCTCGTCCGGCAACACGCGTCGCAGCAGCAGCGGGATGGCGATAACTTTCGTTGCGATATCCACTACGCCAACGACGCTCAGATGCCAGGTGTGATAGATCGCGCTCAACAGGAAAGCCGAAGCCGCCAGCAGAAGGGAGAGAGCGATGAACAGCCGCACGCATCCCCCAACCTGACGCACTGAAACCAAACCGAAGAGGACGAGCAGAAACAACCCACCCGTCAGGGCGTTCAGGTTGTGTAGCCAGATGATCACGTTGGGGTCGGTCATGGGTTCTCTCTAGGACGCAAACAGGCGAGAGATCATCGCGGCGACCGAAGTCACGAACGCGGCGCCCAGAAACTCGGCGATGCGGAAGAGGCGCAGCTTGGAAAGCGACGACTCAATGACCACCAGCACCACCACGAAACAGAGAATCTTGAAGAGCAGGAACGGAATGGCGAGGAGAACAGCGCCGAACGCCTGCTCATGGGCCAGGCCCCACGGCGTCACCAGGACGTTCAAGAAGATGCAGAGCAGGACGAACATCTTCATGTGACCGCCCCACTTCACCAGTGCGAAACTACATCCGGAATATTCGAGCGACTTGGATTCATCGATCATGGCCAGTTCGAAGTGGCCGGCCGGATTGTCCACGGGGATTCGGCCGCCTTCGGCGAGAATCAACATCAGAAACGCCAGCATGAGCAGCACGTGCGATGGTTCGAAGAAGTTGGCCAACGGAGTGACCCAGTGCTGCTGTACGATGTATGGGATGGTAGAACCAGCGGTGAATGAGACGGTAAAGAAGACAACCATGAATACCGGCTCGGCGAGGAACCCGACCATGCGTGTACGGCTTGCGCCGACGGGTCCATAGGGGTTGCCCGTGTCGACCGCAGCGAGCGCAGCGAAGAACCCCCCGAGCGACAGCACGAATCCCCCGCCGAGCATGTCGCCCATGAACGCGAAGAACAGCGGATAATCTGTCAGCACCGGGATGAGAAGTGTCACGAATATTGGAGTAACGAAGACGAGGTACGGCGTGAATCGGAAGATCCACGAGGATTGCTCAGGAATGACCTCGTCCTTGTGAAACTGCTTCCAGATATCGCGATACGGCTGGAAGATGCTGGGGCCGCGCTTGGACTGAACGATCTCCTTGAGTCGGCTGACCACACCGGAAACGAGCGGCGCGAACAACATCGTCGTAACGACTTGAATCACGTTGAAGAAAACGCGATGGAACATGGCTCAGGGCCGCTCCGACGATGATAGGGGTACACGTACCGCGCTTCCCGACCGGCAAGGGGAGCGAAGCCCAGTTGGAGCGGCGCGGCCACGTCTAGGATCCTTCGACATAAAAAACTCCTATCGAGCCCCGGCGGGCCAAATAGGAGTCATCAGCCGAGCGTGCGACGGCGATTCGGGTGAACTCCATCACCCTTTGAGTCACTTCAGGCTAACTTCTCTGGGCGGAGAGGTCAAGGAGAACACCAGCAGCTAAGCCAGTCTTTGAGGGAAGGTGAATACGCCAGGGTTCACGCGCGACGTGGCGAGTCTCCTCAGGCTAGCCCCGCGAAGGTACCTTCGATTCGCGGCCCTAGATCTCGGCATCGCACAGTTCATGCTGATCATAGTTCGGAAATCCAGAGAGGTTCCGCCAATCACGCGCGCCTCGTAGTGGTGGAAGGACCCACCTCGCCTTTCGAGAACGATCCCCCGACGAAGTGGTGCCGGGAAGCGGGGCATGGCTCAGCGCGTTCGAGGAGAGAGACCACCGCTCTTGGCTGGCCAGTGTCACTTCGCTCTGAGGGGTTCCTGCCCCGGACGGCTGGGTG